>FWPV01000206.1_pt1 | contig 206633 bp, 202 predicted proteins | sample 2228371 | NCBI WGS metagenome assembly FWPV01 (sample SAMEA103939776, study PRJEB20133) | metagenome
ATACATCTGCAAAATCTGGACATCAGAGCCAGATCAATTCATCCTAAACCCGATCCACCAGATGCCGGGACTGAACACCTAGCTGACGCCCCTGGAAATGACGGCGGTTGGCCCCGTGCTTGCGGTGCCCGATCATGTGTAGTCTGGTTGACCTGTCTCGGTCTGTGCAGGGTGGAATGACGGTTGCGATCAGGCTTGTTGAATAAACATCTGAAAATGCTACATTTGGTAACGCGCGCCAAGAAATCGCATCTAAGGTTACCAAAATGATGCAATACAATGAGTTAGATGCACGGACGATCCGTGAACGGATCGATATGGCCCAACTTTGGAGTGCCTGGATCGAAGCTGACGACCTACGCAGGCACAGCTTCCGGGGTTACATTCGCTGGGAAGACCGGAATGGCCGCGACTATCTGTATAGCAGGAAACGCGGAGTGGTGAAGTCCCTGGGCCCCCGCAGCCCCGAGACGGAGCAGACCTATGCGGCATTCCACCAGGGCCGGGAGGCCAACGAATCACGGCTATCCAGCCTGTCCGTCGAAATGGATCGCCAGGCGGCTGTGCTAAGTTCGTTGAACGCCGGACGACTTCCCCTAATGGCGGCACGGACGTTGCGAGCCCTCCGGACTCACGACAAGGCGGCGACGATCCGGGTGATTGGGACCAACGCGCTCTACGCCTACGAGGCCATGGCTGGGGTGGTCTTCAACTCGGAGTCTACGGCCACGGGGGATGTCGACATTCTTGTCGATGATCGGAACCGGCTACGATTGCTCACCGATACCGACGAGCAGATCGGCCTGACTCGTCTGGTGCAGAAGGAAGTGGACAAGACGTTCCAGTCCAGGGGCACGATGGATTTCCGGCTGACCAACGATAAAGGCTACATGATCGAGTTCGTGCGGCCCGAGCCTACGCCCGCCTATCGACCCATGCCGGGTGCCGATCCGCTGGAGACCGGAGACATCCGCCCAGCCCCCATCGCGGGGCTACAGTGGCTGATCAACTCGCCTGTGGTCGAAGTGATCGTTCTTGACGAACGGGGCTTCGCTGCACCAATGCGATGCCCTGATCCGCGCTACTGGGCCGTCCATAAGTTGTGGCTTTCCGGACGGCCTGATCGTGATGCGCAGAAGAAAATCCGAGATAAGCAACAGGCCGATGTCATGCTGCGGCTGATCGCCGAGCGGCTTCCTCAGTTCCCGCTTGATCCTGGATTCAGGAACATGCTGCCCAAAGAACTTGCCGGGATGTTGGATCAGGGGGCCTCTCTTGGGACAACCAAGCCGTCATGGTGATGCCACCCATGCAACGACCTGCCCTCAGAACAGACTATCCCTGACCCTGCGCAGTGTTCCACCGTTCGGAACACCATTCCTCGAACCAATCGAAAACAGACTTACACACCTTCCGGAAATCTGTTTGTTTTCAGTCAGCATGTGATTCCATCCGGGGTCACCATTTCCTTCCCTGTTTGAAATCAGTCGGATAGGCTGTTTCCCGTGGCTTTTGGGGGGCGGACGGGATGCGGCGGATCGCGGTTCTTGACATTGGCAAGACGAACGCGAAAGTGTTGCTGGTGGACCTGACCACCGGGGCCGAAGCAGTGTTGGCGAAGGTGCCGAACGCGGTGGTCGGGGGGCCACCCTATCCGCACCACGACATGGAACTGCTGTGGGCTTTCGCGCTTGACGGGCTGAAGCTGGCTGCGGCGCGCGGGGTCGATGCGGTTTCGATCACCACGCACGGGGCCGCCTGCGTGCTGGTGGACCGGGACGGCGGGCTGGCGCTGCCGATGCTGGATTACGAGCATGACGGACCGGAGTCCTGTGCGGCCGCCTATGCCGCGGTACGGCCGGGATTTGCGGAAACGGGGTCCCCGCGCCTGCCGGTCGGGCTGAACCTCGGCGCACAGTTGTTCTGGCAGGCGCGGGCGTTCCCGGATGCGTTCGCCAAGGTGCGCCATGTGCTGATGCTGGCGCAGTTCTGGTCGTTCCGGCTTTCGGGCGTCGCGGCAAGCGAGGCGACGTCATTGGGCTGTCACACGGATTTGTGGACTCCCCGGGAGGGACGGTTTTCGCCACTGGTGGCGCGGCTGGGGTGGGAGGCGCTGTTTCCCCCGCTCTGCCGGGCGGCGGATGTGCTGGGGCCGGTGCTGCCGGAGGTGGCGGCGGTGACCGGCCTGGACCCGAGGACGCCGGTTCTGTGCGGCATCCATGATTCCAACGCTTCGTTGGTGCCACATCTGGGAGAGGCTCCGTGCGGGGTGATCTCGACGGGAACCTGGATGATCGTGATGGCCCTGGGGGGTCGGCCGGTGACACTGGAGGCGGCGCGGGATGTGCTGGTGAACGTGAATGCGCTGGGTCAGCCGGTGCCGACGGCGCGGTTCATGGCGGGCCGCGAGGTCGAGGAGATCATGGCGGGGCGGATCGTGGAGCCGTCCGACCGGGATCTGGCGGCGGTGCTGTCGGGGCGGGTGATGGCGATGCCGTCCCAGCACCCGGGGACGGGGCCGTTTCCGGGCAAGCGGTTCGGCTGGATCGGGGCGGAGCCTGCGGGTGGCGCGCGGATGACGGCGGCGTCGTTCTATGCGGCGCTGATGGGGGCGGAGTGTCTGTCGCTGGTGGGGGCGGAGGGGCCGGTGATCGTGGAGGGATCGTTCGGCGGCAACCGCGCCTTCCTGCGGATGCTGGCGACGGCGACGGGGCGGGTGGTGCGGGGATCGGGCGCCGGGGCGGGCACGGGGCTGGGGGCGGCGTTGCTGGCGGGGCCTTTGGCGGCGAAGGGTGTGGCGGCGGTGGAGGTTCTGCCGGAGACCGATCCCCTGTGGAACGGGTATGTGGCCGCGTGGCGGGAGGCCGTTGCGCGCTGGTAGCTCCTCGTGCGCCTTCGGCTTCTCGTCGAGGGCGCACGACGAGCGGTCAGGAGAGGTGGAAGGTCTCGGTCAGGGGAACCGCGACGGGGGAGCCGTCGGGGTTCGTGGCCATGATGTCGCCCATGTAGGCCCACCATTTCTGCATCACCGGGTGGTTGGGCAGGTCGTCCATCCTGTGATCGTCGCGGCGATCGAGGTAGCCGAACAGGGTCATCGTCTCGCGGTCGAGGTGGATCGAGTAGTTCGAGATGCCCGCACTGCGGAGCAGCTCCACCAGTTCGGGCCAGATGGCGTCATGGCGGCGGGTGTATTCGGCCTCCATCCCCGGATTGAGGCGCATCTTGAAGGCGTGGCGTTGCATCAAGCGTCCTTTCTGCGGCGGGATTTGAAGTCGTTCAGGAGGTTCGGGAGGAGGACCGAGCCGATCAGCAACAGGCCGATCACCCCGGTCTGCATGTGGCCGGTGATGTTCATCAGGCCCATGCCGTTCCGCAGGTTCAGGATGATGAGGATCGAGAGGAGCACGCCCACCATGCTGCCCTTGCCGCCGAAGATGCTGACGCCTCCCAAGAGGACCATGGTGATGATGTCGAGTTCAAACCCGAGCGCGGTGTCGCCACGGACCGAGCCGAGGCGGGCGGCGTAGAGGAGGCCGCAGAGGGCGGCGATCAGCGCGGAGAGGAGGAAGAGAGTGGTCTTGACCCGGACGACGTTCAGGCCGGAGAAGCGGGCGACCTCGGCGTTGGTGCCGATGACGATGACCTGACGACCGAAGGAGGTGCGGTGGAGGGTCATGCCGAGCAGGACGAGGAGGAGGAAGAAGAGGAGGATGGCGAGGGGAATCGGCCCGACGAGGCCCTTCTGGCCGAGATCGGTGAACCAGGCCGGGAAGTTGCCGAGCGAGTTGTCCTTGACGAGGACCCGCGCCAGGCCGCGGAAGCCGATCAGCATGGCCAGCGTGACGACGAGGGACGGGATGCCGACGCGGGCGATGAGGATGGCGTTGACAAGGCCCGCCAGCAGCCCGGCGGCAAGGCAGATCAGGATGGCGAGGCCTCCCGGCACGCCCGCGTTGACGAGATAGCCGAAAAGCGTGGCGGAAAGGCCCATGATCGAGGCGACGGAGAGGTCGATCTCGGCGTTGATGATGATGAGGGTCATGATCAGCGCGACGATGATCTTCTCGATATGGAGCTGGAAAAGGTTGATCTGGTTCTGGATCGTCAGGAACTCTGGCGCGAAGCTGGCGTTGAGGGCGAGGGTGGCGAGGAAGACGGCGAGGAGGCCGGTTTCCCAGGGGGTGAGAAGCCTGGTCATTCGGTGCCCCCTTTCCGCAGGCGGGCGAGTTGGCGGCTGGCGAGCGTGTCGAGGGTGACGGCGGCCATGATCAGGCCCCCCAGCAGCGCATCGCGCCAGAATTCGGAGACGACAGCCCAGCGGGTGAGCGAGTTGTCGATGGTGTCGACGAGGAGCGCGCCCATCAGGACGCCGATCATCGAGCCGGAGCCGCCCATGATCGAGACTCCGCCCACGACCACGGCGGCGATGGCCTTCAGTTCGAAGCCAAGGCCCGCGACGACGGTGATGTTGCCGAATTTGGCGAGGAAGAGGAAGCCGGAGAGGCCTGCGAAGGCCCCCGAGATTATGAAGGCCGTCAGGACCACGCGGCGGGCATTGATCCCTGCCATGACCGCGGCGTCGGGGTTGGAGCCGACGGCGTAGAAGCGGCGGGCGGGGCGGTAGAAGGTGAGGGCGAGGCCGGTGACCAGGACGGCGGCAAGGGCGAGGACGACGGTGACGCGGATGTCGAGCCCGCCGATGGAGAAGGCGCTGGCGGAAGGCAGGTCGACGAGCCATTGCGGCAGGCTGGCGGTGGTGATGGTCTTGGCGTCGGACCATTCGACGAGGAAGCTGCGGAAGAGTGCCAGCGTGCCGAGGGTGACGATGATCGATGGCACCCGGCCCCAGGCGATGAGGATGCCGTTGAGGGCTCCGAAGCCCGCGCCGATGGCCATGCAGAGAAGGACGGTCAGCACCGGGTGCAGGTCGGGCATCGAGCTGAGGGTCTGGCCCGCCATGTAGGCCACGACGCCCATGATCGAGCCGACCGAGAGGTCGATGTTGCGGGTCATGATCACGATGGCCTGGCCCACGGCCAGAGGCAGGACCACGGCAGCGGAGGTCGAGATGCGGTTGAACATCCGGGGGGAGAGGTAACCTTCGATCTGGGTGGCGAAGAACAGGATCGTGGCGAGGAGGGCGAGGCCGAGTGCCAGAAGGCGCAGGGTCTGCGGCGAGGCGCGGAAGAGGAGGCCGGTCATCCGGGTCTTCCCTCGGTCGCGCGGGGTGGAGCGGCGGGTAAATCGAGCGCTGACGCGCACGCCTTTTGTCTCGCCTCTGCGCGCGAAGGGCGCGCAACCGGCTCGGGCGTTGGGGGCGCTTCGCCCCCCAAACCCCCGGAGGATATTTGAGGAAGAGAAAGCGGATGATGGGTGCGCGCGGTCATGCGGCGGGTCTTTCAGTGATGGCCTGGCCTGCGGCGAGAGCGATGACGCGTTCCTGGGTGGCGTCTTCGATCGGAAGAATCCCAGCCTGGCGGCCCTCACGCATGACCAGGACGCGGTCGGCCAGCGCCAGAACCTCGGGCAGGTCGGAGGAGATGACGAGGATGGCGACGCCTTCCGACGCCAGATGGCGGATGATACCGTGGACCTCGGCCTTGGCGCCGACGTCGATGCCGCGGGTGGGTTCGTCGAAGATCAGGACCCTTGGTTTTGTCTCGAGCCATTTCGCCAGCATGACCTTCTGCTGATTGCCTCCCGACAGCTTTCCCACCTCGGTCGTGGTGTCGGGAGCGCGGATGGCGAGGCGTTTGCGGTAGGTCTCGGCCATGGCGGCCTCGGCGGTGCGGTCGATGATGCCAAAGGGTTTGCGGAGTTTCTTGAGGCTGGCCAGGGAGATGTTGGCGAAGATTGGCAAGGGCAATGCCAGGCCCAGCTTGCGGCGGTCTTCGGAGACATAGGCGATCCCGAGATCCATCGCCTGTTGCGGGGTGGAGATGCGGACTTGCGCTCCGGCGAGGGTGATGGTGCCTGCGGTTGCTGGCGAAATGCCGAAGAGGGAGAGGGCGACATCGGTGCGGCGCGCGCCGACGAGACCGGCGAGACAGAGGACTTCACCCTTGGCGAGGTCGAAAGTGATGCCGCTGAAGGTGCCAGTCAGGCCGAGGTCGCGGACGGACAGCAGCGTTTCGCCATGCGGGTTGGCGGCGGTCTTGACGGCGAAGCTTTCCAGGGCGCGACCGACCATGTCCCTCACGAGGCCGTCTTCGGTGACCTCGGCGACGGGCTTCGTGCTGATGTGCTGGCCGTCGCGGATCACGGTGACGCGGTCACTGATGCGGAAGATCTCGTCCAGGCGGTGGGAGATGTAGATGACGGCGACACCTTGCGCCTTGAGGGCGCGGACGATGTCGAGGAGGCGGGCGACCTCGTGCGCCGAGAGGCTTGCCGTCGGTTCGTCCATGACCAGGACCTTGACCTTCAGCGAGAGGGCGCGGGCGATTTCGACGGTCTGCTGTTCGGCGAGCGTGAGGCCCGAGCCGGGGCGGCGGACGTCGAGTCTGACGCCGAGGGGGGCGATGAGGGCCTCGGCTTCGCGGTAGATCTCGGACCAGCGCATGATATGACCCTTGGCGCGGTTCGAGATGAAGATGTTTTCCGCGACGTTGAGGTCGGGGAAGACCATCGGCTCCTGGTAGATCGCGGCAATGCCTGTTTGTTGCGCGGCCTCGGTGGATTTCAGGGTGACGGGCTGGCCGTCGACCAGGATCGAGCCGGTGTCGGGCTGGTGGACGCCGGTCATCAGCTTGATGAGGGTCGATTTCCCGGCACCGTTTTCACCGACGATGGCGTGAACCTCGCCAGCGAGGACGGTCAGCGACATGTCCTTGAGCGCCCGGGTGGCCGCGAAGGACTTGGACAGGCCGACAAGTTCCAGGACCGGCTGGGTCATGGGGATTTCCGATGCTAGAAGGGGAAGTCCAAGAGTTTCCGCAAAAATTCCCGGACCCACAAATGGGATCAGGATCGGGGCCGCAAGAGCGGGCGGCCCCGAAACGAAGCGCCCTCAGTTGGCGGCGGCTTCGACGTTGTCCTTGTTGTAGACCGTGAACGGCCCCATCAGGATGCGCTTGGCGCCCGGACGGCCGGGGTCTTCCTCGATCTTGAAGCTGCCCATGCGGCCGGCGGTGAATTCCTCGCCGACTTCACCCTTGATGGCGCCGGTGGCGAGCGCGTAAGACGCCTGGTAGGTGAGGTAGCCGAGGTCGACGAAGCTCCACAGGGCGAACTGCGGGGCGCAGCCGTTCAGCGTGTAGCTGACCATTTCGGCAGGCAGGCCGAGGCCCGAGACCTTGACCTTTTCGCACAGGCCCTCGTCCTGCATGGCCTTGGCGGCGGCGACGATGCCGACGGTGGTGGGGGCCATGATGACCTTCAGGTCGGGGTATTTGTCCACGAGGCCGAGGGCCTTGTTGTAGCTTTCCTCGGACTGGTCGTTGCCGTAGACGACGTCGACCAGCTTCAGGTCCTTGTATTTGGCATCCGAGGCCATCGTGCCTTTCATCGCCTCGATCCAAGCGTTCTGGTTCGAGGCGTCGGGAGAGGCGGACAGGATCGCGACCTCGCCCGCACCACCGGCAAGGTCATAGGCCATGTCGGCCATCACCACGCCAATGGAACCGAAATCGACCTGGGCGACGAAGAAGGACTCGCCCGCGCCGTTCGGGATCGGGCTGTCCCAGGTCACGACCTTGGTGCCGGCGGCGGCCGCGGCCTCGGCGGCGGGGGCGATCTGGTCGCCCGCGTTGTTCGACAGCATCACCACGTTCTGCTTTTGCGTGGTTGCGGTGGTGAGGAGCTCGATCTGGCCCGCGGCAGAGTTTTCCGGTGTCGGGCCGATGAATTCCAGCGTGCCGGTCGAACCGAGCTCTTTGGCGGCTTCCTGCGCGCCGCGATTGGCCTGGTCGAAAGGCAGGATGCCGAGGAACTTCGGCAAGAGGACCGCGTTCACCGCCTGACCCGGGGTTGCGGTGACGGGTTCCGCCATCGCGGTCGAGCCCATCAGGGTTGCCATGCCCGCCGCAAGGACCAGGCCGGAAAGTTTCATCATCATCGGTAGTCTCCTCCCGTTTGTTATGCCTGCCGCCCCTCCTCAGGCCGCGGACAGGACCTTCGCTTCCTTCGGATCGACCAGGATCACCTCGACACCGATCTGGCGCAGATGATCAAGCATGTGAGGCGGCACGCCCGTGTCGGTGACCAGCGTCGTGACGCGGGACAGGGGGCAGACCACCATGTTGCCGCGCGCCTCGAACTTGGTCGAGTCGGCGACGACAATCAGGTTTTCAGTGCGGGTCAGCAGCTTTGCTTCGGCCCGCGCGACCAGCGGGTCGCTTTCGATGATGCCGAATGGAGTGATCGAATAGCAGGACATGAACATCTTCGATGCGGCGAAGTGCTGGATCGCGTCTTCGTCGAAGGGCGACAGGATGATCCCGGCCTCGCGGTAAAGCTCTCCCCCCGGAAGGACGACGCGGTTCATCGAATGGGCGACAAGCTCTTGCGCGATGGGGAAGGAGTTGGTGAGGACCTGCATCCGATGCTGGCGGAGGTATCGCGCCAGGAACCAGGTGGTCGAGCCGGCATTCAGGATGATGGAATCCCCATCCTGGCAAAGGTTGGCCGCGCCCCCGGCCACGGCCTGCTTCAGATCGGCGTTGAGCGTCTGGCTGGCGTCGAAGGACGGCGCGGTGAGGGGCGTCTGGCCGGAGGCGACGGATTCCGCCCCGCCATGGACACGGCGCAACTGGCCGGAGTCTTCCAGTTTCGCAAGATCGCGGCGCAGGGTGGCAACGGAGGCCCCTGTCACGCCCACCAGATCGGCGACGCGGACAATGCCACGGTCCCTGAGGCGGGTCAGGATCAGCTGCCATCTTTGACGTTCGTGCATCATGACAGGAAGGCTGTCAGAATCGCTCATATCCGTCAACAAACAATCGCAATGCTGCATTGCGGAAGATTCTCTGCGCTGCAGAATGGCGTTTCATGATTGACTGTGATCGGTTTGCGCCTATCGTGGGAGGTGTTCCTTTTCAGCCAAAGTCCGGATCGATGACCCAGGAAATCACCCTTCCGTCCCTGTGGGACGACATTCATGCCGCCGGTTTGGACGAGCCGGGGAAGCTGCTCTATCGGTCCAACCTCTTGGGTTCCGACCTGCGAATCACCAATTTCGGCGGGGGGAATACCTCGGCCAAGGTCCGGCACAGGGACCCGCTTTCGGGCGATGATGTGCAAGTCTTGTGGGTCAAGGGATCGGGCGGCGACATCGGGTCGATGAAGCTGGACGGGTTCGCGACCCTCTACATGACCAAACTGTTGCAGCTGCGGGCGCAGTATCGCGGGCTGGATCAGGAAGACGCGATGGTCGAGGCCCTGGGGCACACGATTTTCAATCTGAACCCGCGCGCGCCGTCGATTGACACCTGGCTGCATGGGTTTGTTCCCATGGCGCATGTCGACCACGTCCATTCCGACGCGGTGATCGCGATTGCGGCGTCTGCCGACCAGGTGCGGCTGACGCAGGAGGTCTTTGGCGGCGAGCTTGGCTATCTGCCCTGGCAGCGTCCGGGGATCGACCTTGGGATCAAACTGGGCCGCTTGGCGGAGGAGAATCCCGGTCTGAAGGGCGTGGTGCTGGGGCAGCATGGGTTGTTCACCTGGGCAGCTACGGCGAAGGACTGCTACCTGCTGACGCTTGAGATGATCAACAAGGCGGCTGTCTGGCTGGAAGCGAATGTGAAGCGGCCGGTGCTTGGTGGGGAGAAGGTGGCCGCGCTGGCCACCCACGACCGCAAGGCCACTGCGCGGCGGCTGATGCCGCTGATCCGGGGGCGCATCTCGGGCGGGGCGCATATGGTGGGGCACTTCACTGATGCGCCGGAGGTGCTGGAATTTGTGAACTCTCGTTCGCTTGACCGGCTGGCGCCGATGGGCACATCCTGCCCGGATCACTTCCTGCGGACCAAGATCAAGCCCCTGGTCGTTCCTGCCGATGCCGACGCAGCGGCGTTGGACGGGCTGATCGCGGGCTATCGGGCGGACTATGCCGCTTATTACGACCGCTGCAAGCGGCCCAATTCGCCCGCGATGCGCGACCCGAACGCGGTGATCTATCTGGTGCCGGGCGTGGGGATGCTGTCCTTCGCCAAGGACAAGGCGACGGCCCGGGTCTCGGCGGAGTTCTACATCAACGCGATCAACGTGATGCGGGGCTCGTCGGGCGTCTCGCAGTATCAGGGCCTGCCGGAGCAGGAGGCCTTCGACATCGAATACTGGCTGCTGGAGGAGGCCAAGCTGCGGCGGATGCCGAAGCCTAAGCCGATGCAGGGCCGGGTGGCCTTCATCACCGGCGGCGCGGGCGGGATCGGGTCGGCCTCGGCGGAACGGCTTCTGCGCGAGGGTTGCAACGTCGTGCTGGCCGACATCGACCAGACCGCGCTGGATGAGGTCGTCGTGGGGTTCGCCACGCGCTATGGCCGCGACATGGTGCGCGGCGTGGTGATGGATGTGACCTCCGAATCGGCGGTGATCGCGGCGGTGGAGTATACGGTCGGAGAATATGGCGGGCTGGACGTCTTGGTGAACAACGCCGGGATCACCTCGGCGGCGGCGGTCGAGGATACGACCTTGGCGATGTGGAACCGGACGATGGACATCCTGTCGACCGGCTACTTTCTGGTGGGGCGTGAGGGTTATCGTGTTCTGAAGGCTCAGGGAATCGGCGGGTCGATGGTGTTCATCTCGTCGAAGAACGGGGTCGCGGCCTCGCCCGGCGCTTCGGCCTATTGCACGGCAAAGGCGGCGGAAATCCACCTTGCCCGTTGCATGGCGCTGGAGGGCGCGCCGCTGGGGATCCGGGTCAACGTGGTGAACCCGGATGCCGTGTTGCGCGGGTCGAAGATCTGGAAGGGTGAGTGGTCGGAGCAGCGCGCGGCGTCGAACAAGATCGCGGTCAGCGACCTTGAGGAACATTACCGCAAGCGCAGCCTGTTGCAGCGGTCGGTCTTCCCCGAGGACATCGCCGAAGGCGTCTACTTCTTCGCCTCTGATGTCTCGAACAAGTCGACGGGCAATTTCCTGAACGTGGACGCAGGCAATGCCGTGTCCTTCACGCGCTAGGGGGTGAAGATGCTGATTTCCGAGGATCTGGTCGGGTCGCTGAACGAGGCCGCGAAGGCGGCGCATGAGGATGAGTTCGGCGCCCTGGGGCGGAAGCTTCAGCGTCGCGGTGTGGACATCGAGCCCGTCGTGAAGCGCGCGATGGCCTGGTCGGTGGCGGTGCCGACCTGGGGCGTCGGAACCGGCGGCACGCGGTTTGCCCGCTTTCCGGGGCGTGGAGAGCCGCGCGGCATCCACGACAAGCTGGCCGATTGTGGGGTGATCCAGCAGCTGACCCGGGGGACGCGGACCGTCAGCCCGCATATCCCGTGGGACAAGGTTTCCGACTACAATGGGCTGCGGCAGGAGGCGGCGCAATACGGGCTCGGGTTCGATGCGGTGAATTCGAACACGTTCCAGGATCAGACCGATCAGGCGCTCAGCTACCGCTATGGATCGTTGGCGAACGCCCGTTCGGATATCCGCGCGCAAGCGGTGGCGCACAACATCGAATGCATCGAGATCGGCAAGGCGCTGGGTGCCCCTGCCCTGACGGTCTGGATCGGCGACGGCACGAACTTTGCCGGGCAGCAGAGTCTTGGCGGCATGTTTGAGACCTACCTCAAGGCGATGGAAGAGGTCTACGCGGCGCTTCCGGCGAACATGGCGATGTTCATCGAACACAAGCTGTATGAGCCGGCCTTCTATTCGACGGTGATCAGCGACTGGGGCTCATCGCTGATGGCGGCACAACATCTGGGGTCGCAGGCGAAGTGTCTGGTGGACCTCGGCCACCACGCGCCGAATGTGAACATCGAGCAGATCGTCGCGCGGCTGGTGCATGTCGGGCGGCTGGCGGGGTTCCACTTCAATGACTCGAAGTATGGCGATGATGATTTGGATTCGGGGTCGGTCGATCCGTTCCGGCTGTTCCTGATCTTCAACGAACTGGTCGAGGCCGAGCTGCGCGGGGCCAAGGGCTTCGCGCCGTCCTACATGATCGACCAGAGCCACAACGTGACCGACCCTATCGAAAGCCTGATGGGATCGGCGGTGGAAATCGCGCGGGCCTATGTGCAGGCGTCGCTGGTGGACCGAAAGGCGCTGGCCGAGGCACAGGAGGCCAATGACGTGATGGCGGCGCACCGGGCGCTGAAGGCGGGGTTCCTGACCGATGTCTCGCCGATCCTCGCCGAAGCGCGGATACGGTCTGGCGGGGCGTTTGACCCCATAGCGGCCTATCGCGCGTCGGGCTATCGGGACCGGGTAGCGAAGGAGCGACCGGAAGTGAAGGTGTCCTCATCCGGCATCGTTTGACTGCCGGAGGGAGGCCGGGAGGAAGACAAGGCCCTCGATCATCGACGAAAACCATGCCTTCCGGGACGGGGTGGCTGTGCTGAAGCTTTCCGCGGATGGCCGCTATCGGCTGCTATTGCCGGATGCGACCGACCGACTGCTGCGCGCTGCGCCCGGGTCGACAGCGGGCCGAAGGATCCAAGCCGCGCAGCGCCCGATATCTGATCTTTGCGCTGAACGGTGGCGGGGTTGCGGCCGAGCCGGAGGTCTGCGTCCGCCTGCCAGTGGTTCCGCTTCAGGCGAAGCCGGTCCCGAAGCCGGACGGTGTCCTGCAAGACGTGGCCGCGATGTGCCGCCGCACCACGCTTGCCTGCCTGCCTGCGGGACGGGTTCGTGGATGGCGTCTGCCGGAAGAGCAGCCTTTGGCCGGTGGATGTGGTCGCCCAAGACTTGGCGCGGCGCGGGATTTCAGACGATCCGCGCCCGTTGATGTTCGCGCTCACCCCGGCGGCGGAGAGGGCGAATGCGGGGAGTTTTCTGCCGTCGGTCCTGCGGGGTGAAGTGCCGGCCCATGCGGTCACGGGCTGCAATTTCGCCCGGGCGGAACTGCGGGAAGGCTGCGCGACGCCTCTGGGCTTGGCACCGCCGGAGGCGGTCTGGCAGCGGCACTGGGGCACGATGACCCGGACGCTGGGGCCGCCGGATGGGCGCAGGACATACGACCTCGCCAGAGAACTGGTCAATCGACTTTCCAGACGGATCGGCCTGCCACGGATTCTCAGCCCACCGGCTTGGCTGGCGTCAGAAATCCAGATGCTCGACCGAAAGCGCGTTCTGCTGGATGAATTCGCGCCGGGGTTCGACGACATCGCCCATCAGCTTGGAGAAGATGTCGTCTGCCTCGGCCAGATCCTCGACCTTGACCTGAAGAAGCGTCCGCGCCTCGGGGTCCAGGGTGGTTTCCCACAACTGGTTCGGATTCATTTCCCCCAGGCCCTTGTAGCGTTGCAGGGTCAGTCCCTTCTCGCCTTCGGCAAGGATGGATCTGAGCAGGTCGATCGGGCCGTGGATCGCTTGTTCCCGGTCCTTCCGCACCAGACTCGCGGTGTCGCGGTAGATGTCGCGGTGCTGACCGGCAGTCTGGGAAAGGCGGCGCGCCTCTCCCGATCGCAGGACTGCGCCGTCCAGCGTCCGAAGCTCTTCTACCCCGCGCAGGATGCGGGAAAGCCGGATGCCGTGGTCCTGGGTGATCCTGCCATGCCAGCCGCGCTCGAATTCGGGTGCGATCAGGTTCAGCCGTTTTGCCACGGTGTCGGCAACCAGCTGCAGGTCGGCATCGACGCGACCAGGATCGAAGGCCCCGGCGAGGGCGGCCTGTTCCAGGATCGGGCGCGGGTAATGCGTCGGGAAAGCGTCCAGCACCCGCCGAAACTGACGCGCGCCCTCGATGACGCGGGCGAGGTCGTTGCCGGCGATTTCGGTGCCGTCGGTCAGGCGCAGGACCGCGCCGTCGGTGCCCATCTCGACCAGGTAGTCTTCAAGAGCCGCCTGATCCTTGAGGTAGACCTCGGACTTGCCGCGCGCGACTTTGTAAAGCGGCGGCTGTGCGATGTAGAGGTAGCCGCCTTCGATGAGCTGGGGCATCTGGCGGAAGAAGAAGGTCAAGAGAAGGGTGCGGATATGCGCGCCATCAACGTCGGCGTCGGTCATGATCACCACCTTGTGGTAGCGCAGCTTGCCGATGTCGAATTCGTCGCGGCCGATGCCGGTGCCCAGCGCGGTGATCAGGGTGCCGATCTCCTGACTGCCCAGCATCCGGTCAAAGCGCGCGCGCTCGACGTTGAGGATCTTTCCGCGCAGCGGCAGGACCGCCTGGTTGGAACGGCTGCGGCCCTGCTTGGCCGAGCCTCCGGCGCTGTCACCCTCGACCAGAAAGATCTCCGACTTGGCGGGATCGCGTTCCTGGCAATCGGCCAGCTTGCCGGGCAGCGAAGCCACATCCAGCGCCGTCTTGCGGCGGGTCAGTTCGCGGGCCTTGCGGGCGGCTTCGCGGGCCAGCGCGGCCTCGATGATCTTGCCGACGATGATCCTTGCCGGGCCGGGGTTTTCCTCGAACCATTCCGACAGCTTTTCGTTCACCAGGTTTTCGACTGCCGGGCGAACCTCGGACGACACCAGCTTGTCCTTGGTTTGGCTGGAGAATTTCGGGTCCGGCACCTTGACCGACAAGACGCAGGTCAGCCCTTCACGCGCGTCGTCGCCGGTGAAGTCCACCTTTTCGCGCTTGGCGATGCCCGAGGATTGGGCGTACCCGGTGATCGTGCGGGTCAGGGCACCCCGGAAACCGGCGAGATGCGTGCCGCCGTCGCGCTGCGGGATGTTGTTTGTGAACGGCAGTACGGTTTCGTGGTAGCTGTCGTTCCACCACATCGCGACCTCGACGCCGATGCCGTTCTTTTCGCCGACCATGTAGATCGGTTCCGGCATGACAGAGGTCTTGGACCGGTCGATATACTTGACGAATTCGCGCACGCCGCCTTCGTAGAACAACTCGACCTTCTGCGGTTCGGCGTGACGTTCGTCTTCCAGCACGATCCGCACGCCCGAGTTCAGGAACGCCAGTTCGCGCAGACGATGCTCCAGCGTCTTGAAGCTGTAGTCGAGGTTCGAGAACGTGCCTTCGGGGATGTTCGACTTCGCCGAAGCCAGAAAGCGGACCTGCGTGCCCCGCTGGCCGGGTGCCGGGCCGACCGGATAGACATGCACCACGCAATCGCCATGCTCGAACCGCGCGCGATACTCGGTGTCGTTGCGCCAGACCGTGAGCTCCAGCCATTCCGACAGGGCGTTGACGACCGAGACACCGACACCGTGCAACCCGCCCGAGACCTTGTAGGCGTTGCCGCCCTCATCGGTGTTGTTGAACTTGCCGCCGGCGTGCAGCTGGGTCATGATGACCTCGGCTGCAGAGACGCCTTCCTCCTGGTGGATGTCGACCGGGATGCCGCGCCCGTTGTCGCGCACCGAAACCGAGTCGTCGGCGTGGATTTTCACCACGACTTCGGTGGCGTGCCCGGCCAGCGCCTCGTCGATGCCGTTGTCGACAACCTCGTAGACCATGTGGTGCAGGCCCGACCCGTCATCGGTATCGCCGATATACATGCCGGGGCGCTTGCGAACCGCCTCCAACCCCTTGAGAACCTTGATTGAATCGGCACCGTATTCGGCCGTGTTCTTGGGCTGGTCAGCCATGCGAGGGGAACCCTTGTCGTTGCCCGCGATTTATAGCGGTTTGACGCGGGATTGTCACCCCTTGCACACAAGATTTGGTAGTCACAGGAAGGGGATGACCAGCCCGACGCCGACCAGCAGCACGCCCGATCCGATGTTCAGCCTCCGCAGGCTTTCCGGGCTGGACAGAAGCTGCCGGGCGCGATCAAGGAACAGCGCAAGGCCAAGATTTCCGGCCATCGGGATCAAGGCGGACAGTGCGATGATCGCGATGATGTCGGGGGCGGTCAGCGCCTCAAGCGTGAAGAAGCCGGGCAGCGCGCCCATGTAGAACAGGATTGCCTTGGGGTTGCCGATCACAGCAGCCACACCGACCGAGAAGCCCGCCCATACGCCCGGACGGGTCATGCGGCTGTCGGCGTTCAGCGAGGCTGCGGGCCTGCGGATCAACATGAACCCCATGATCAGGAAGATCGCCGCCGCGACCCAGCGCAGCAGGGCAAGAAAGTCGCCATAGGCGGCTTCAATCCAGGCCAGGCCCAGGATTGCGGCCAGGGGCCAGATCAGATCGCCCAGCGCGACGCCGACTGCCAGGGGCCAGGCTGCGGCAAATCCGCCGGACAAGGCGCGGGCGGTCAAAGCAACCCAGACCGGACCGGGGACAGCCCACAGACCGGCCATGCCGAGGGCGTAAAGAGCAAGTTCCTGCAGCGAGACGGTCATTCGTTCATTCCAGTGCGACATGTGATCCGGTGCGGTCATCGCGCACCGTCAGGGCCTGACACCGCGAACCCAGGGTATCGAACAGTCCCGGCTCGGTGCCGGTCATGATCGCCTGTGCGCCCAGGCCGCAGATTTCATCGTAGAGCGCGGTCCGGCGGGCTTCGTCAAGATGGGCCGAAACCTCGTCAAGCAGCAAGATCGGTGCGCGGCCAAGATCATCCGCCAGGGCGCGGGCATTGGCGAGGATCAGACTGATGAGGAGCGCCTTCTGCTCTCCGGTGGAACACTGGTCGGCCGGGATGCCCTTGGTGGCGTAGACCGCGATCAGATCGGCGCGGTGCGGGCCGATCAGGGTGCGCCCGGCGGCAATGTCGCGGCGGCGGCTCTCGGCCAGAGCGGTCGCAAGGTCTTCAGGGCCGTCGCTGCCCTCGGGGCCGGTCATGGCAAGATCGGCGGTCGGGAAGGCGCTGGCGGCATTGGCGGCACGCGCGATCCGGGCCAACGCCCCGCGTCGGTTGGCGGTGATCAGGGTTGCCGCCTCGGCCATCTGCGCCTCGAGCGCCGCGTACCAGTGGGCGTCGTCGACCTGATCCCGGATCAACCGGTTCCGGTCGCGCATTGCCCTTTCGTATGTGAGCGAATGTTCGGCATGGTCCGGAAAGAAGCTGAGCGTCATCCGGTCGAGAAACCTTCGACGCCCTTCGGCGGCTTCGATCCAAAGCCGGTCCATCGCCGGGACCAGCCACAATATGCGCAGCACGCGGCCAAGGCCGGCCTGGGTTGCAGCCTTGCCGTCGATGCGGACCTGACGGCCCTCGCCGGGCTCGGCCCAGGTTTCCAGCTCATGGTCCGCAGCCAGGCCCCGGACCCGGGCGGTGACTTTCCAGCCCAAACTCTCTGGCTGCCGCGCCAGATCCTCGGCGGCGGCCCGGCGCAGGCCACGGCCGGGGGAAAGAAGGGATACCGCTTCGAGAATGTTGGTCTTGCCCGCCCCGTTCGGGCCGGTGATCGCCACCGGGCGTCCGTCAAGGGTCAGCCGAGTCGCCCGGTGGCTGCGGAAATGCGACAGCGCAAGGGTCTCGATCAGCAGACCGCCCACCAGGATTTCCCTTTCGCTTCCGAGGGTTTTTCGGGATCAGACCCGCATCGGCATGACGACATAGACCGCTGACATGTCATTGCCTTCGCGCATCAGCGTGGGGTCGGCGGCAGAGTTGAACAGGAAGACCGCATTCTCTCGGTCGACCTGGCTGGCGATCTCCAACAGGTATTTCGCGTTGAAGCCGATCTCCAGCCGCTCGTCGCCATAGGCGACGGCAAGTTCTTCCTCGGCAGCGCCGCTATCGGGCGAGTTGACCGACAGGACCAGCCGGTCCTCGTCCAGCGACAGTTTCACCGCGCGGGAGCGTTCGGAGGACACCGTGGCCACCCGGTCCACTGCCTTGGCGAATTCCGAGGCGTCGACCTCCAGCTTGCGGGTGTTCCCGGTCGGAATGACGCGGGTGTAGTCCGGGAAGGTGCCATCGATGACTTTCGATGTCAGGGTGATCGCCGGGGTCGCAAAGCGAACCTTCGTTTCGGAGACCGAAACCGCGATCATCGCATCGTCGTCTTCCAGGAGCTTGCGCAGCTCGCCCACGGTCTTGCGCGGCACAATCACGCCGGGCATCCCGTCGGCACCTTCAGGCAAAGGCGCGTCGATCCGCGCCAGACGGTGACCGTCGGTCGCCACGCAGCGCAGAACCTTGCCGGTCTCACCCTGCGACACATGCATGTAGACGCCGTTCAGGTAATAGCGTGTCTCCTCGGTGGAAATCGCGAACTTGGCCTTGTCGAAAAGCCGCCGCAACTCGGGCGCCTTGGCGGAAAAGTTCGAGGAATATTCGGATGTTGCCATCACCGGGAAGTCTTCCTTCGGCAACGTCGCCAGGCTGAAGGTCGACCTGCCCGCAGTGATGGTCAGACGACCGGCCGCGCTGTCTTCGGTCAGATGCACCAGAGCGCCGTCAGGCAGCTTGCGCACGATCTCGTGCAGCATGACCGCAGACACCGTGGTCGCGCCTGCGCGTTCGACCATTGCCGGGGCGTGGTCGACCACCTCGATGTCAAGATCGGTGGCGCGGAACGACACATGCGCCCCTTCCGCCTCGATCAGGACGTTGGCCAGAATCGGAATCGTGTTGCGGCGTTCGACCACCGACTGCGCCTGCGCCAATGCCTTGAGCAGCGTGGCGCGTTCGATCGAGAGCTTCATCTGGCTTCCCCCTGCCGACCCGTTGAAGGGACGACGAATTTACCCGGTTCTCACCGGTTCACAAGTGTTGGCTGGACTGTGAAAGGCTTTGCAGGGGCCGTCAAGAGCGGCCCCGGTCTCAGCCCTGCAGAAGGCGACGCAGCAGCTGCAGATCGTCCGCCAGCTGGCTGTCGGTGGTCATCAGCTCTTCGATCTTGCGCACGCCATGCATGATCGTCGTGTGGTCGCGCCCCCCGAAGCGACGCCCGATCTCTGGCAGGCTGCGCGGCGTCAGCTGCTTTGACAGATACATCGCCACCTGACGGGGCCGTGCGATGGAGCGCAGCCGCTTCGGTCCGATCAGGTCCGAGAGCCGGACGTTGTAATGCTCGGCCACCTTGCGCTGAATCTCCTCGATCGAGAGCTTGCGGTCGGAAGACCGCAGGATGTCGGCCAGACAATCCTGGGCGAGGTCCAGCGTGATCTCGCGGCCGACGAGCGAAGCGAAGGCAAATAGGCGGGTGAGCGCACCCTCCAGAACACGGACATTGGTGGTGATCCGGTGCGCGAGAAATTCCAGCACGCCGTCAGCCAGCACCAGCCCGCGATACTGGCTGCGATAAAAATCGGCCTTCTGCTGCAGGATGCCGAGCCGCAGTTCATAATCCGTCGGATGCAGATCGACGACCAGGCCGCATTGCAGGCGCGACTTTATGCGGTCTTCCATGTCCTTGATCTCGCCCGGCGCGCGGTCGGCCGAGATGACGATCTGCTTGTTCGCATCCACCAGCGCATTGAAGGTGTGGAAGAATTCCTCCTGGGTGGAGTCCTTGCCGGCGATGAACTGGACATCATCGACCATAAGCACATCGACAGACCGGAACAGTTCCTTGAAGTCCATGATCTGACGTTCGCGCAAGGCCTGCACGAAGCGATACATGAACTGTTCTGCCGAAAGATAAAGCACGCGCAGATCGGGGCGGCGGGCCTGCAGCTCATGTGCGATCGCGTGCATCAGGTGCGTCTTGCCAAGCCCGACGCCGCCGTAAAGGAACAGCGGGTTGAAGGTGACCGGCCCACCCTCGGCCACGCGGCGGGCGGCGGCATGGGCCAGCTCATTGGGCTTGCCGACGACAAAGCTGTCAAAGGTAAAGCGGGCGTCCAGCGGCGCGCCGGGCAATTCCTCTTCCGACACCCGGGCACGCGCCGGTTTGGGCGCGGCCTGTGCTTGCGACGGACGGGCCGCAACCGGGGCGGCGGTGCCGACCGCGAACTCCAACCGGTCGACCGGGGCCCCGGCGCTGGTCAACTGCGAGCGGATATGATCACCGTAGTTGCGCTGCACCCAGTCACCGAAAAAGATCGTCGGCACCTCGAACCGCGCGACGCCGTTCTTCAGCTGCGACAGCTTCAGTGGCTCGATCCAGGTCGCGTAGTTGTGCTTGCCGACCCGCTTGATCAGCTCTTCCCGAACCTGCCCCCAGGCTTCATGCGTCATTCGTCAACCTGCCAATATCCCTGAGCCGGTGGCACACGCCCCGATCCTGCCCTGTTTCTTTCTTGAACGAGCCACGTCGACCAAATCGCCCTGCCCGCCGTGCAGGCGGTCAGGTCCACCGATTTGTCAGCGGGACAAAATACGAACAGGCGCAGCAGCCGGTTATCCAGCAGCTTTGCCGCAGAACATGGGATGGCTTGACTGCCACCTCCATTTCATTGATCGCAAAAGAAAAACTCGGAAACAGGCGCGATTGTCGCAGCCAATCCGTGCAGCAGCTTTCCCTTTGCGACCCGTTCTTGTCCCCCAAGACGAAGTGAATCGCCCGGTCACGCTAACAAGGCCGCTGCGGGCTCTGCAACCGAACATCTCGCTTGACAGAGATTCCCGAAACCCGAATCCGAAGGCTCTGGCAAATCGGCAACGCAAGGCTGATGTCCTGCAGCCGGAAGGCGCGAAAACGCCGAAGGGCGCAACCCTCGCGGGTGCGCCCAATCTGTTCCGGCTTCGGTCAGTCGTGGTCCGGTCAGGCCTGCAAGTCAGACCTTGACGACCGCCTTCACACGCGAGGCGAGGCGCGACATCTTCCGCGCGACGGTGTTCTTGTGCAGCACGCCCTTGGTCACGCCACGGGCAAGCTCGGGCTGCGCGGCCTTCAGCGCGGCCTGGGCGGCATCGGGGTTGCCAGAGGCAATCGCCTCTTCGACCTTGCGCAGGAAGGTGCGGATGCGCGAGCGGCGCGCCTTGTTCACGGCATAGCGCGCGTCGGCCTGACGGGCGCGTTTCTTGGACTGGGCGGTATTGGCCATCGATGGCTTCCTTGCGGTCTTTCGGTTTCACTTCGGTCGCACGAAAGACCAGAAGGCACCATCCCGACAGGACGGATCTGATTCTTGCCTAAGCGGGCCCACGCGCATGTGGACCGGGGCTATACGGCAGTTCTTGCGCCAAGGAAAGCCCCCTGGGACCGCTCGTCGAAGACTTCGACTCTTCGCTCCCTCACTCATCGCTGCCGACGAGAAGCCGGAGGCGCACGAGAAGGCCACGGTTAGCGGTCACGGAACTGCGGCTGCCGCTTTTCCAGAAAGGCGGCCATGCCTTCCTTCTGGTCTTCGGTGGCGAACATGGTCTGAAACATGCGGCGCTCGAACAGGAGCCCTTCGGCCAGGCTGGTTTCCTGCGCGCGGTTGACGCATTCCTTGACCACCCGTGAGGTCACGGCGGATTTCTCCACCACCTTCTGCGCAGCCTTGATCGTCTCTTCGATCAGGCTTTTCGCCGGAACCACGCGGCTGACAAGCCCGCAGCGTTCCGCCTCGGCCGCGTCCATGAAACGCCCCGTCAGGTGCATGTCCATCGATTTCGACTTGCCCACCGCCCGCGTCAGCCGCTGGGTGCCGCCCATACCGGCAACGATGCCAAGGTTGATCTCGGGCTGGCCGAACTTCGCGGTGTCTGCGGCAATGATGAAATCGGCAAGCATCGCCAGCTCGCAGCCCCCGCCCAGGCAATAACCGGAGACCGCCGCGATGATCGGCTTTCTGGCCCGCGCGATGGTCTGCGCCTCCGGGCCGAAAAGATCATCGAAATAGACGTCGATGAAGGTCTGCTCGGCCATTTCCTTCACATCGGCACCGGCGGCGAAGGCCTTTTCCGACCCGGTGATGACGACGCAGCGCACCTTGTCGTTGGCCTCTGCAGCCGACACCGCAGCCGCCAGTTCCCGCATCAGCGTGGCGTTCAGCGCGTTCATGGCGTCGGGGCGGTTCAGCCGGATCAGCGAGACATAGTCCTCGATCTCGACGATCAGCGTGTCATAGGCCATGGCGGCCTCCTTGATGGCAGTCACCGGATTCCTAGCACCAAACCACGGCTTGGCAAGTCACCTCTGGCAGGAGGGGCACCAGAAGGACGACCGACCTGACTGGACGGTGCGGGTGATCCTGCCGGTGCAGCCCGGGGTTTCGCAAGGCTCATCTTCTCGATCATAGACTTGAAAACGCTTCGAAAAATAGCCAAGCTCGCCATTCGTCTGCCGGAAGTCGCGCAAGGATGACCCGCCAGCATCGATCGCCTCGGCCAACACCTCGCGGATCACCGGGACAAGGCGGTTGATCTGCGGTTCGCCAAGATCCCCGGCCAGCCGAAGCGGGCTGATCCGCGCGCGAAACAGCGTCTCGGCGACGTAGATGTTGCCCAGCCCCGCCACGATCCGCTGGTCCAGAAGCGCAGACTTTATCGGTGTCCTGCGGCCCGCCAGCCGCCTGGCTAGGTAGGGTTCATTGAAGTCGTTGCCAAACGGCTCCGGCCCCAGGCCCGCCAGCAGCATGTGCTGGTCCGCCGTTTCGGTCGGCATCAGGTCCATCGCGCCAAAGCGGCGGGCGTCGTTGAAGGTCACCCGGGCGCCACCCGACATGTGCAACACCACATGGTCATGCTTCTGTGGCGCGGGATAGTCGTGGTAGAACGTCCCCGGTTGCGCGCCGGATATCTGCATGCGCCCCGACATGCCCAGATGCACCAAGAGCGTCTCGCCGCTATCCAGGTCGGCAAGGATGTATTTCGACCGCCGCCGCAGCGCCGTCACCCGCCGCCCGGTCAGCCTGTCCGCCATCCGGTCCGGGAAGGGCCAGCGCAGGTCGGGGCGGTTGACCTCGGCCAGGGCAATGACCGCACCTTCCATGACGGGCAGCAGGCCCCGGCGGACGGTTTCAACCTCGGGCAGTTCGGGCATTGTCCCCTCATGGACAGTTCGGCGCATTGCGGGCGCGGGGTGGCGGACTATAAGGAGGGGCTGAGACGAAGGATCGCAAGGCCCATGAGCGACGGAAAGACCACGCATTTCGGCTTTCAGGATGTGCCCGAGGCCGACAAGGCCGGAATGGTGCATGGCGTCTTTTCCCGCGTGGCCTCGAAATACGACGTGATGAACGACGCGATGTCGCTGGGCATCCACCGCCTCTGGAAAGACGCGATGATGGACTGGCTGGCCCCGCGCCCCGGCCAGCGCCTTCTGGACGTGGCTGGCGGGACTGGCGACGTTGCGTTCCGGTTCCTGAAACGCGCGTCGGGGGCTTCGGCGGTCGTCTGCGACATGACCGAGCCGATGCTGATCGAAGGCCGCAAGCGCGCTGAGGCCGAGAAACTTGCCCCAAGCCTTGACTGGGTGGTCGGCGACGCGATGGCGTTGCCGTTCGAAGACGGCAGCTTTGATGTCTACACGATTTCCTTCGGCATCCGAAACGTGACGCGCATTCGCGACGCCCTCGCCGAGGCTTACCGCGTGCTGAAACCCGGCGGGCGGCTGATGGTGCTGGAGTTCAGTCGGATCCCGAACGAGCTGATGCAGCAGGCCTATGATCTCTACTCCTTCAACGTCATCCCGGTGATGGGCCAGGTGATCGCAGGCGACCGCGCGTCCTACCAGTATCTCGTGGAATCCATCCGCAAGTTCCCGGATCAGGAAACATTCGCTTCCATGATCCGCGACGCGGGTTTCGGCCAGGTGAGGTATCGCAACCTCACGATGGGCATCGCGGCCCTGCATTCCGGCTGGAAGCTGTGAAGGGCCCGCACAACATCATCCGGCTGGTCCGCACCGGCGCCACGCTGGAACGCACCGGTGCCATGGATGTGGTGCTGGAGGCGTTCCGCGCCCCGCCCCGTCTGCGCTTTGCCGCGCGGATGCTGGGCTGGCCCTTCAAATGGCTGGGCCTGCAGGGTGACCTTGCACTGCCTCCCGCCACCCGTGCGTTGACCGCGCTTGGACCCGCCTACATCAAGTTCGGCCAGGTCCTGTCGACGCGTCCGGATGTTGTCGGCGAAGAACTGGCCCAGCAGTTGAAATATCTGCAGGACAAGCTGCCGCCCTTCCCGATCGAGACCGCAAAGAAAATGATCGAGGCCGAGCTGGAGCTGCCGGTCTCGACCATCTTCAGCGCGTTTTCCGAACCCGTCGCCGCCGCGTCGATCGCGCAGGTTCACCGTGCCCGGCTTGCCGACACGGGCGAAGAGGTCGCGGTCAAGGTCCTGCGCCCCGGCATCGAACGCGCCTTCCGCAAGGACATCGACGCCTTCTATCTGGCAGCCCGCTGGATCGAACGCCTTGCCCCCTTCTCCCGCCGCCTGCGCCCGGTCGAGGTGATCCGGCACTTTGAAGGCGTGGTGATGGGCGAGCTGGACCTGAGACTGGAAAGCTCTTCCGCTGCAGAGTTCGCGGCGAACACGGCCAAGGACGAAGGCTTTCAGGTGCCAAAGCCGCACTGGTTCCTGTCCAGCCGCAACGTCATGACCCTGGGCTGGGCCGAAGGCATCGGGTTGAACGACACCGACCTGATCGACGCGGCAGGCCACGACCGCCGCGCCCTCGGCGCGCGGGTGTTGCAGCTGTTCCTGAACCACGCGCTGCGCGACGGATTCTTCCATGCCGACATGCACCAGGGCAACCTGAAGGTCGCGGCCAACGGCGACATCATCGCCTATGATTTCGGGATCATGGGCCGGATCGACGAATACACCCGCCGGGTCTATGCCGAGATCCTGATGGGCTTCATCCGCAAGGATTACCGCCGCGTCGCCGAGGTGCATTTCGAGGCCGGCTACGTCCCCCCAGACCGCGACATCGACGAATTCGCCCGCGCGCTGCGCGCGGTGGGCGAGCCGATCTTCGGCATGGACGCAAGCCGGATCAGCATGGCGCGGCTTCTGGCCTACCTTTTCGAGGTCACAGAACGCTTCGGGATGGAAACGCGGACCGAGCTGATCCTTCTGCAGCGCACGATGGTCGTCGTCGAAGGCGTGGCGCGCAGCCTCGATCCGCATATCAACATCTGGCAGGTCGCCAGTCCGATCGTCGAACGCTATATCCGCGAGAATCTCGGGCCGAAGGCCGTGCTGCGCGATCTGGTCAAGACCGCCCGGGTCCTGGCCCGGTTCGGGCCGAAACTGCCCGCTCTGGTCGAGGCGCAGCTGATCCGCGCAGGCAACCCCGCGACCCTGCCGCTGCGACCACAAAGGTCGCTGCGGTCGCTTTTCTGGCCTTCCCTGGCGGTAGCCGCATTCGCCGCCGGATGGTTGTTGCATTCGGCCTTCTAGGCCGGGCATCGGACGACCTCGCGCCGGCGGAAACCGGCGGGCGCGACATCTTGCATCCTTCACGAAAAAGCGCCCGCACCCTCGGGCGCGGGGTGACCGTCAGCCCGTCTTGCGAAGCCGGACGATGAAGAAACCATCCATGCCTCCGAGGTCCGCCCAGTGATCGGGGCGAAGGCGCAATGCGCCACCCGGGGTCCACCAGTCAAAGGGAACCCCTTCAAGGTCAAGGCGCTCGACGGACAGGACCGGGTGACGCCGAAGCGCATCGGCAAGCTGGGCTTCGCCCTCCTCGGGAAGCAGCGAGCAGGTGGAATAGACCAGGCGCCCGCCCGGCTTCAGCCAGTCAAGGGCGCGGTCGATCAGGGTGGACTGCAGCGCGACGAGGGATGCAACTTCCGAGCCATCCTTCACGAACGGCAAGTCCGGGTGGCGACGGATCGTGCCGGTCGCGGAACAGGGAGCGTCAAGCAAGATGGCATCGAATGGCGCTTCGGGCTGCCAGTGCAGCGCATCGGCGGTGACAAGGCTGGCAGAAAGCCCGGTGCGCGCAAGGTTTGCCTGCAGCCGGGCAACGCGCGGGCCGGAAATGTCAAGGGCGGTGACATCGGCTCCGCTGGCCGCAAGTTGCAGGGTCTTGCCACCCGGGGCGGCGCAGAGATCAAGAATGCGTTCGCCGACGCGGGGGGCCAGAAGCTTGGCCGGCAATGCGGCGGCAGCGTCCTGGACCCACCAGCCGCCGTCCGCATAACCGGGAAGGGTGGAGATCTGGCCAGGTGTCCAGAGGCGAAGGCTGCCGGTCGGAAGCAGCGCGCCCGCGGGGGCCGGCATTTCCCCGCGCAGGGTCAGGTCAAGCGGCGGCTCTCTGGCCTGGACCGCCTCGATGGCAGCGACGATGTCGCGGCCGTAGCTGTGGACAAGGGGTTGGCGCAGCCATCTGGGCAGCTTTTGCGCCGGAAGCGGCCCGATTGGATCGGGCAGGGCACGCAGGACAGCATTGACGAGGCCCGCGAGATGGGCGGTGCGCTTGCCGCCCCGGCGGGTGATCTCGACGGCGGCATTGACGACACCATGGGCGGCGGCACCTTCGGCGCGTTCCACCACGGCGAGGCGCAGGATGTTGCGAACGGTAAGCGGCGGGGGCTTGCGCAGGTGCCTGTCAAGCAGCCGATCGGCGGGCTCGACGCGGCGCAGCGTCGTTTCCGCCAGCCGCAGGGCGCGGGCCCGGTCGGCCGGGGCAAGGCCCTCACCCGAGAAGTCCGAGAGCATCCGGCCTTCTCCGAGTACCCCGTCCAGGATTGCCACCGCTGTGGCGCGCGCCACGACCCCTTCGGCCATTGCCGTCCCCTTGCTGGTTCGGGGAGCGGCCTATATCACCGGAAGAGTGCGCACAAGGAAACCTCGGGGTCACGGACATGGACAGCGCAGACCTTCCGCCTGCAGCAAGGCGCGCCCTGGCGGAAGCGGAAGAACGCCGGAAAGCCGCCGAAGGCAACGCCCCGCTGCCGAAAGAGCTGGGCGGGCGGGACGGGCCGGAACCGGTGCGCTACGGCGACTGGGAGAGGAAAGGCCTAGCGATCGACTTCTGAAAGATCGTGCGCCGGCTTTTTCAGCGCAGGCGGAATGTGGCGCTGTCGCCCCTGCCCTGGTCGACGGTAAAGCGCATGCGGTCGACCCCCGCCGCTTCGACCAGCTGGCAGTTGAAGTCGATCGCCATGCCGCTCCAGTCCATTTCGCGGCAGAAGTAGCCGTCCTTCCAGGTCCAGCGGCCAGTTATTCGCCAGCCCAAAGCCGAGCCGTCGATGCGGCCGTCGGGAAGGACGTTGAGCGAAAGATTGTAGAGACCGATCCGAAGCTGGCGGTCCTTCACGAGGTCAAGAAAGCGCGCCTTCTCTTTCACCGGCACAAAAATCTCTGCCGCGGCCGGCGCTGCCGTCGTCGCTGCGACGGTCAAGGCGATAACCAAGGCAACAAGGCGAAACATGAGGACCCCCAGGCATCAGTCCGAAACCGATACGCAACGCGGGCCGATCTGGATCACCGCTCAGATGCCAAGAACGTCCATCATGTCGTATTGCCCGGGTTTCTGCCCCTGCCCCCACACAGCGGCGCGCAATGCGCCCCTGGCGAAAATCGCACGGTCGGTTGCAAGGTGGCGCAGGACAATGCGCTCGCCTTCGCCCGCGAAGATCACCTCATGCTCGCCCACGATGTCGCCGCCGCGGATGGCGGAGAAGCCGATGCTGCCCGTTCGGCGCGCACCGGTGATGCCGTCGCGGCCACAGACGCGAGCGTCATCAAGACTGACCCCGCGTCCGGTTGCGGCGGCCTGGCCCAGCATCAGCGCGGTGCCGGAGGGCGCGTCGACCTTCATGCGGTGATGCGCCTCGACGATCTCGATATCCCAGTCGGCGTCGAGCGCGGCGGCAACCCTCTGGGTCAGGCGAACAAGGAGGTTGACGCCCAAGGACATGTTCCCGGCGCGGACGATCACCGCATGGCGACTGGCGGCTTCGATCCGTGACAGATGCTCGGGTTCAAGCCCGGTCGTGCCGATCACATGCACCGCGCGGGCCTGGGCAGCCAGCGCGGCGAAATCCACCGTGGCCGCAGGGGCGGTGAAGTCGACCACCGCCTGCGCCCTGGCGAAGGCCTCCAGAGCGTCGTCGGTGACCCTGACGCCGACGGGGGCACCGCCCATCGCCTCGCCGACATCGCGGCCGATCCATGGGTGGCCCGCGCGTTCGACGCACCCGACCAGGCGCAGCCGGTCAGAGGCCAGGGCAAGCCGGATCAGGGTCTGACCCATCCGGCCAGACGCCCCGGTGACCACCAATCCGGGTTGATCGCCCATGCTTTGCACCTCCGTTTCGTCTCCCTTAGCGGCTATCGGCGAGACGTGGAAGCACGGCGTTGCGGGCAAGGGCGAAAGGGCATAAACCGGCGGCATGTCGAACAAACGCCTCCAGACCCTGTCCGGCCCGTCGCAACGCCAACTGCGGGTGGGGGAACTGATCCGCCGCACGCTGTCGGACGTGCTGAACCGGGCGGAAATTCATGATCCGGAACTCAACGCAATGTCGATCACGGTGGGCGAGGTGTCCTGTTCGCCGGACCTGAAGGTGGCGACAGTCTATGTGATGCCGCTGATGGGCTCGGTTCCGGTCGAGGCGGCGATTGCCGCGCTGGCGCGGAACAAGGCGGAGCTTCGGCATCGGGTCGCCAGCGGGCTGACGCTGAAATACGCGCCGGATCTGCGGTTTCGGCCCGACGAGACCTTTGACCGCCTGGACGAGACCCGGCGGCTGTTTGCCGACCCGGCGGTGCAGCGCGACCTTGATGCGGCGGACGACGCGGAATGAGATTTCTTGTCATTGCCCTGATGCTTGTCCCGGTCGCGGCGCAGGCGACCGATTGCCGGGATACCACTTTCGAGGGTGCGTCCTACACCGTCTGCGAAGTGGCGGCGGGCGAGGATCTGCGGCTGTTTCATTCGGGGCCGGACGGGCCCTACGGCAGTTTCCGCAACCTGAACGACGCCTTGGCCGCCAAGGGCCAGACGCTGGGGTTTGCGATGAATGCGGGGATGTATCACCGCGACCTGGCACCGGTCGGGCTTTACATAGAGGATGGGGTCGAGATGTCCGGGATCGTCACCAGCGACGGCCCGGGAAACTTCGGCATGTTGCCGAACGGGGTGTTCTGCATCGGCGAGACCTTCCGGGTGATCGAGAGCCGTGCGTTCGAGAAAGAGCGGCCGGAGTGCCGGTTTGCAACCCAGTCCGGGCCGATGCTGGTGATCAAGGGCGCGTTGCACCCGCAGCTTCTGCCTGGAAGCGACAGTCTGAACATCCGCAACGGCGTCGGGGTCAGTGAGGATGGTCAGCGGGCGGTTTTTGCGATTTCCAACGACGAGGTGAACTTCAACTCGTTCGCGCGGCTGTTCCGGGATCAGCTCGGCCTGCCGGATGCGCTGTTTTTCGACGGCAATGTCTCGCGTCTTTACGCGCCCGCACTGAAGCGGCATGACGGCGGGTTCCCGATGGGGCCGATGGTCGGCACCGTGGTTCCGAAGGGCTGAGCCATGGGCCGCACCAGGAAGGGTCGGGCGGTCAGCGGCTGGCTGATCGTGGACAAGCCCGCAGGGGTGACCTCGACTGCTGTGGTCAACAAGGTGAAATGGGCGCTTTGCGCGCAGAAGGCGGGGCACGCCGGGACGCTTGACCCCGATGCGACGGGCGTGCTGGCGGTGGCCCTGGGCGAGGCCACGAAGACAATCCCCTACATCGCCGACGCCCTGAAATGCTACCGGTTCCGGGTGAGCTTCGGGGCGGCGACAGATACGGACGACGCCTCGGGAGTGGTGATCGCGACCTCGGCGCTGCGGCCTGCAGACGCGCAGATCGAGTCGGCGCTCGGGGCGTTCCGGGGACAGATCATGCAGGTGCCGCCGCAGTATTCGGCGGTAAAGGTGGACGGCCAGCGGGCCTATGACCTGGCGCGGGAGGGCGAGGCGATGGACCTTGCCGCCCGGCCCCTGTGGGTGGATCGGCTGGTGATCACGGGTCGCCCGGATGAAACCCATGTCGACCTGGAGATGGTCTGCGGCAAAGGCGGTTATGTGCGGTCCATCGCGCGCGATCTTGGGGCGGCGCTGGGGTGCCTTGGGCACGTGGAATGGCTGCGGCGGGAGTGGTCGGGACCGTTCCGGGCGGATCGGGGCGTGACGCTTGCGGCCATCGACGCCGAGGCGAAGACCGAGGCGCTGGATGCGCGCCTCTTGCCGCTGGAGCTGGGGTTGCAGGACTTGCCCGAATTCAAGGCGACGCCGGAGGGTGCCGTGCGATTGAAGAACGGCAATCCGGGGCAGGTTCTGGGTCACGCGGATTGGGGCACCGAGGGTTGGGCGAGCCTGGGCGGTCAGGCCGTCGCCGTCGGACAGTTTCGGGGCGGCGAGTTGCACCCGGGCCGGGTGTTCAACCGGTAGAAGCGCAACGGCAGGACGCGGCCCAAGAATTTTCGGCGAAAGTGGTCGGGCCTGGTGCAGATCTCTGTCCGCAAAAGAAAAGGCCCCGCGTCGCCGCAGGGCCCGTCAAGTCTCGAGATCAGACCGATCAGGCCAGCGCTGCCTTGGCCTGGCCCGCGATGGCGTTGAACGCCTCGGGCTCGTGCACGGCGAGATCAGCCAGAACCTTGCGGTCGACCTCGATCCCGGCTTTCGCCAGGCCGTTGATCAGCCGCGAATAGGTCATCTCGGCGTCGAAGAGGCGCACGGCGGCGTTGATCCGCTGGATCCACAGCGCTCGGAAGCTGCGCTTGCGGGCCTTGCGGTCGCGGGTCGCATACTGGTTGGCCTTGTCGACCGCCTGAGTGGCGGTGCGGAAGTTGGTGGAGCGGGCGGCATAGTAGCCTTTCGCCGCCTTGATCACCTTGCGGTGACGGGCGTGGGTGACCACACCGGATTTGACGCGGGACATCTGCTGCTCTCCTTACCGGTCGTAGGGCATGTATTTCTTGACGATCTTCGCATCGCTGTCGCACAGGATCATCGCCCCTGATGCGTCGCGGACGAATTTCGTCGAGCGCTTGATCATGCCGTGGCGCTTGCCGGCGGGACCGGCCTTCACCCGACCGGAGGCCGTGAAGCTGAAGCGCTTCTTCGCCGCCGACTTGGTCTTCATCTTGGGCATTTCCATCTCCGTGGTTTCAGGCACGACTCGGCATGCCACTTCGGCCGGCCGTGCGGGTATCGAAGTCGCCGCTATAGGGGCACAGCCGAAAAGGTGCAAGGGGCGGCGTCAGTTGAACAGGCGGGACACGACATCGATCATCACACCCGGCACATCGGTGAAGGCGTAACCGCCCGGCCTGACCTGCAGGGCGACGAGAATCATGCCCAAAGCAGCGACGATCATCATCGCCCCAAGGCGTGGCACCCGGCTTTCGGCCCAGGCAGCCAGCAAGGACGGGATCGACAGGACGGCAAGGACGATTCCGATCGTCAGGATCAGGTCGGTATCCATTGCTGCCTTTTCAGGGATTCGCCGCTCGTGACACTCTACCCGGGGTCAACCTGCGAGATCAATCGGGCGTCGCAGGGGGCCACGCGCAGGATGTTGGTGGTGCCCTTGACGTTGAAGGGCACGCCCGCGGTGACGACGATCTGATCTTCCTCGGTTGCAAACCCGTCCGAACGCGCCGCTTCGATAGCAGCCAGCACCGCGCCCTTGAAGCGTTCCTGCGGCGGGGTGATCACGCAATGTGCGCCCCAGGTCAGCGCCATTCGGCGGGCGGTGGACATGAGCGGCGTCAACGCGATGATCGGCACATGCGGGCGTTCGCGGGCCACAAGGCTGGCCGTGGTGCCGGATTGCGAAAAGCAGCAGATCGCCTTGATGTTGGTCGCCTCGGCAATCTCGCGGGCCGCAGCGACGATTCCGTCGGCCACCGACTCGCGGCGAACCTGCCGGCTGGCCTCGATCACCGAGCGATAGGTCGGGTCCTTCTCGACGCTCATCGCGACGGCATTCATCGTCGCCACGGCTTCGACCGGATACTTTCCGGCAGCCGATTCCGCCGAGAGCATCACAGCGTCGGCACCTTCGTAGATGGCAGTGGCAACGTCCGAAACCTCGGCCCGGGTCGGCACCGGCGATTCGATCATCGATTCAAGCATCTGGGTGGCGACGATCACCGGCTTCGCCGCCGCCCGGGCACCGCGCACCAGACGCTTCTGGATCGGCGGGACCGAGGTCACCGGCAGTTCGACGCCCAGATCGCCGCGCGCGACCATGATCCCGTCCGACACCTGGAGGATCGCGTCATAGGCCTTCACGGCGGCCGGTTTCTCGATCTTCGACAGGATCGCGGCGCGGCCCTTGGCAAGGCTGCGCGCCTCGATCACGTCCTCGGGGCGCTGCACGAAGGAAAGCGCGATCCAGTCGACACCCAACTCGCAGGCAAATTCCAGGTCGCCCCGGTCCTTTTCCGACAGCGCGGCCACTGGCAGCACCACGTCAGGGACGTTCACGCCCTTGCGGTTGGAGATGGTGCCGCCAACGGTCACGGTGCAGTCGGCAAAATCCTTGCCGCAGGCGTTGACGTGCAGGCGGATCTTGCCGTCGTTCACCAGAAGGCTCGTCCCGGGTTCCAGGGCCGCAAAGATTTCGGGATGCGGCAGGTTCACCCGCTTCACATCGCCAGGGTTTGAGGACAGGTCCATCCGGAAGGCAGCGCCTTCGACCAGTTCTTCAGAGCCGTTGGCAAAGGCACCCACCCGCAGTTTCGGACCCTGCAGGTCGGCCAGGATGCCGATCGGGCGGCCGAGGTCCTTTTCGACCTGGCGGATGATCTCGTGCCGCTTGCGGATGTCGTCATGGACACCGTGGCTCATGTTCAGACGGAACACGTCGGCCCCGGCCTCGAAGAGCGCGCGGATCACCTCGTAGGTCGACGAGGCGGGGCCAAGCGTGGCCACAATCTTCACGTTGCGGTGACGGCGCATCGCCATCCTCCTGCTGATATATTCCGGTTCATGTGGGCCGAGGGCGTTATGGCGCAATCCGGATCGGCCCGCAACGCTTTCCGGTCATGGTCTGCTGGCGTCATCCGGCATTCCGCCGTAAACCGGGCGGGACAGGCAGATGAGGGCGAGGGTGGCGTTCAGGATCGAAGGCGAAGACCGCAAGGGGCGCTGGCTGGTCACCTGCGACCATGCGTCGAACCGGGTGCCGGATTGGGTGGGCGGCGGGGACCTTGGCATCCCGCTTGCGGAGATGGCCCGCCACATCGCCTGGGACGTCGGTGCGGCGGGTGTGGCCGGCGCGCTGGGACGGCTGTTGGACAGTCCGGTGATCCTGTCGGATTTCAGCCGCCTGGTGATCGATCCGAACCGGGGCGAGGATGACCCGACGCTGGTGATGAAGCTCTATGACGGCACGATCATCCCGGCGAACCGGCACGCCGGGGCACAGGAAGTGGAGCGGCGGCTTGACCGTCTCTACCGCCCCTATCACGCGGCTTATGCGCGTCTGGCGGCGTTGCGGCCGGACCGGGTGATCGTGGCGGTGCATTCCTTCACGCCCTGCCTGCGGGGCCGGGCACCCCGGCCCTGGCATGTCGGCGTCCTCTACTCCCCTCTCGACGCACGGTTCTCGAAACCGCTGATCGCCCGCCTGACCCGGGAACCCGACCTCTGCGTCGGCGACAACGAGCCCTATTCCGGTCACCTGCCCGGTGACGCGATCGACCGCCACGCCTTGCGCCTTGGGCGGATGAACACACTTGTAGAGATCAGGAACGACCTGATCGGCGTTCCGGCGCATCAGGCCCATTGGGCCGCACGCCTGGCCCCGATCCTGACCGAAGTGCTGGAGGCGCTGTGACCATGGACGACCAGACCCGTATCGAGCTTGAGGCCGCCGCCTTCCGCGCGCTCGTGCATCACCTGATGGTCAGGCGGTCTGACGTGCAGAACATCGACCTGATGAACCTTGGCGGCTTCTGCCGCAACTGCCTGTCGCGCTGGTATCAGGAGGCGGCGGCGGAACGCGGGATCGACCTGACCAAGGACGCCGCGCGCGAGATCGTCTATGGCATGCCCTATGCCGACTGGGTGGCGAAGAACCAGACCGGGGCGGATGCCCAAAAGCAGGCCGCATTCCGGACGGCTTTTGCCCAGAACGTCGGCAAACCCGGCTGACGGGCGGCTCCGGCTGCCGGGCATCGCCGGAATTCTTCCAGAACGCCGGTGGTGGCGCCGGTGGGACCTTTTCGACCGTTTCGCCAGGCCAGGCCCCCCGCCACCGGAGAATTGATTCGCAGTGCCAAGCCTGTCGCATAGGAAAGCGGGCGTCTGTCTGCTAGACTTCAAAGATGCTGCTTGCCGCCCGCCAGGATTATTCCCGCGCCGAATGGATCAGCGACGCCGTGATCCATGTCACGGGCGTTGTCGCTGCGCTGATTGCGGTGCCGGTCCTGATCACATTGGCCATCGTGCTGCGCGGGGATGCGCCGGCGGTCGCCTCGACCACGCTGTATGGCGTGGCACTGATCGCGATGCTGGTTTTCTCTGCGCTCTACAACATGTCGTCGCGGCCCGGCCCCCGGTTGCGCCGCATCTTCCGCACCCTTGACCACACCGCCATCCTTTGCCTGATCGCTGCGACCTATACTCCGTTCGTGTTTCTTTCGGGCGCCAAGGCGACCGGGCTTCTGGCGGCGCTCTGGGCAGCGGCAGTCCTTGGCGCGGCGATCCGCGCCCTTGCGCCGGACCGCCTGAAACTGGCGGCGGTCGCGCTGGCCCTCTTGATGGGTTGGGCCGGACTGATCTCCGGAGGCGCGGTCTTCGCCGGTCTCTCGACTTCGGTGGTGGTGCTGATCGCCGTCGGTGGCATCCTTTACACGCTGGGGGTGGGCTTTTGTCTGCTCGACCGGCTGCCCTTCCACTATACGATCTGGCATGTCTTCGTCCTGGCCGCGAGCGCGGTCTTCTATGCCGCCGTCACCCTGCAACTGGTGCAGTCGGCCTGAGCTTGCCGCCACCGCCCCGACCCGGGCAGGAAAAAGCCACAGCGCGGCGATCCAAGCCGCTATTCGCGAAGGGTTTTTCTGGACCTCTTGCCCGCGACTGGCTATCGTTCCGCAAAACGGGGCGCCCAGACCCCGCGATTGAGGCAGAAATGGCGTTTCCAGAGCGGTTTTCGAACCTGCCCGACTATGCGTTTCCGCGTCTGCGGAAGCTTCTGGACGTGCATGCCCCCGGGGCTGATCCCATTGCCATGACCATCGGCGAGCCGCGCCATGCGATGCCGGAGTTCGTCGGCCCGATCCTGGCTGCAAACCTGTCGGGCTTCGGCACCTACCCGCCGAACGACGGGACACCGGAACTGCTGGCGGCAATCAGCGCCTGGATCGCGCGGCGCTACGGCGTGACCATCCCGGAAGACTGCCTGATGGTGCTGAACGGCACCCGCGAGGGGCTGTTCAATGCCTGCATCGCGCTTTGCCCCGAAACGAAGGCCGGCCAGCGCCCCGTGGTGCTGATGCCGAACCCGTTCTACCAGGTCTATGCCGTGGCCGCGCTGACCGTGGGTGCCGAGCCCGTCTATGTTCCCGCGACCGCCGCCACGGGCTTTCTGCCGGACTATGGCAGCCTGCCGCAGGACGTGCTGGACCGGGTGGCGCTGGCCTATATCTGTTCCCCCGCCAATCCGCAGGGGGCGGTGGCGTCGAAGGAGTATCTGGCGGACCTGCTGGCGCTGGCCGAGAAGCATGACTTCCGGGTTCTGGCGGATGAGTGCTACTCGGAAATCTGGCGCGGGACACCTCCGCCCGGACTTCTGCAAATCGCGCATCAGCAAGGCGCGGACCCCGAGCGGGCGCTGGTGTTCCACTCGCTGTCCAAACGGTCGAACCTGCCGGGCCTGCGGTCGGGGTTTGTCGCGGCCGGGCCGGAGTGCACGAGCCGTATCCGCAAGCTGCGGTCCTTCGCGGGCGCGCCGCTGCCCCTGCCCCTGCAACGCGTGGCCGAGGCGTGCTGGCAGGATGAGGCGCATGTGACGGCCTCGCGCGCGCTGTATCAGGCGAAGATCGCGGCGGCGGACGGGCTGTTCTCGGGCCTGCAGGGATACCGGTCGCCCGAGGGCGGCTTCTTCCTGTGGCTGCCGGTGGACGACGGCGAAGAGGCGGCGCTGAAATTGTGGCGCGAGACGGGGGTGCGGGTGCTGCCCGGGGCTTACCTGTCGCGCGATGCCGGAGGCCAAAATCCCGGCAAGGGATATATCCGGGTGGCGCTTGTCGCCCCCCAAGAAGAAACCTACCGCGGGCTGACCATGCTTCGCGACTGTATCTATGGGTGAGGGACGAATGGCTTCGTATCAGGCACGGCAGCGCGATCCGCTTCTGGATCAGGGCACTCAGGCGATGCTGGAACGCCGGGGGCGTGAGCTTCTGGGGCTGATCCTGGTGCTGGTGGGTTTGGGCTTCACGCTGATCTTGTGGAGCTACTCGCCGGACGATCCGGGCTGGATGGTCGCGACCGAGGAACCGGCGCAGAACCTCTTCGGTCGGTTCGGGGCGGCCCTGGCCTCGACACTGATCATCCTGATCGGCAAGGGGTCGTGGACGATCCCGCTCATCTTCCTGACCTGGGGCGTGCGCTTCATGATCCACCGCGGAGGTGAGCGTGCCGTGGGCCGGGTGGTCTTTGCCGTGATCGCGGTGGCCTTCGCGTCCGTCTATGCCGCGACGCTGGTGCCGGGGGATGCCTGGGTGCATACATTCGGGCTTGGCGGGCTTTTCGGCGACACGGTGACGGGATCGCTGATCGGCGTCCTGCCGGGGTCGGCGGGCTTCGGCCTGAAATTCCTGTCGATCGTCACCTTCGCGGGCCTTGTCGCGATGATGCTGTTCGTCACCGGCTTCGACATGGCGGAACTGAAGGCGATCCAGCGGTTCCTGTTTTTGGGCTCGGTGATGGGCTATGCGGCATTGCGTCATGGTGTCGGAGCGGGCGCGCGGGGGGCGCTGACCGGGGCTTCGGCGTTGCAGGACCGGGCGCGGGCTCGGTCCGCGGCGATGTCGGCAGGTCGGGATTACGAGCCACCCGTCGCGATGGGTCGCGATGCGCCCGTCACGCGCCGGGGGATGCCGCCGGTCAGGGGAGGCCTTGCGCCCGAGCCGCTTCGCACCGCATCGACGCGCGCGATGCCCGCACCGATGCGGTCCGAGCCACGGTATGCCGCGCCGGAAGCACCCCCCGCCCCGGTGAAAGAGAAGCTTGGCCTTCTGGAACGATTGCGCCGCAAGGCCCAGCCCGATCCCGACCCGGAACTGATCGAGATGGATCCGTCCTGGGATGCCTCGATGCCGCAAGAGGACCGCATCCGGGCACGGATTTCCGACGTGATCCGGACCCGCGTGATGCGGACCCCGGACCTCCCGGCGGCCCCGCCGCACTTGCCGCCCGCCGCCCGGGTCGAGCCGCCGGTGATGCGCCCGAAGGGTCCGGCGGTGCTGCTGGCCGACACCCGTCCCCTGCCCCGCTCCACCCCCCCTGCCACCGCCCGGCGCGCCTGGGAGCCGGAGATCGAGGCGGACGAAGATCCGGCTTCCTTTCCGCAGGACGCGGTCTGGGAGGATCAGGACGATCTTGACGACTACGCGCTCGACACGCTGGAGGACGAACTGCCCGCGGCCCGGCCGATGGGGTTTGCGGCGGACCGCAAGGCCGTGGTGCAACATGCGGTGAAGAAGCCCGCTCCGTCCCGTCAGGCGATGGCGGAAAGCCAGCCCGTGCTGCGGTTCGAAGAGCAGGCGCAGGTCTATGAACTGCCGCCGCTGTCGCTGCTGTCAGCGCCGGTGAAGGTGCAAGGCAACCAGCTTTCCGACGAGGCGCTGGAAGAAAACGCGCGAATGCTGGAAAGCGTGCTCGACGACTACGGCGTCAAGGGCGAGATCACGGCAGTCCGTCCCGGGCCGGTCGTGACGATGTATGAGCTGGAGCCTGCACCGGGGCTGAAGGCGAGCCGGGTGATCGGTTTGGCCGATGACATCGCCCGCAGCATGTCGGCGCTGTCGGCGCGGGTGTCCACTGTGCCGGGGCGTTCGGTGATCGGCATCGAACTCCCGAACGCCCACCGCGAAAAGGTGGTCTTGCGGGAGATTCTTGCCGCGCGCGACTTCGGCGACAGCCAGATGCGGCTGCCCCTGGCCTTGGGCAAGGACATTGGCGGCGAGCCGGTGGTGGCGAACCTCGCGAAGATGCCGCACCTCTTGATCGCCGGGACCACGGGGTCGGGGAAATCTGTCGCCATCAACACGATGATCCTGTCGCTCCTCTACAAGCTGACGCCCGAGGAATGCCGCCTGATCATGATCGACCCGAAGATGCTGGAACTGTCGGTCTATGACGGCATCCCGCATCTGCTGTCGCCCGTCGTCACCGACCCGAAGAAGGCGGTCGTCGCCCTGAAATGGGTCGTGGGCGAGATGGAGGAACGTTACCGCAAGATGTCCAAGATGGGTGTGCGCAACATCGAGGGTTACAACGGCCGGGTGCGTGAGGCCCTGTCGAAGAACGAGATGTTCAAGCGCACGATCCAGACCGGCTTTGACGAGGAAACCGGCGATCCGGTGTTCGAGACCGAGGAATTCGCGCCGCAGCCCTTCCCCTACATCGTCGTCATCGTCGACGAGATGGCCGACCTGATGATGGTCGCGGGCAAAGAGATCGAAGCCTGCATCCAGCGTCTGGCGCAGATGGCGCGGGCGTCGGGCATCCACCTGATCATGGCGACGCAGCGGCCTTCGGTGGACGTGATCACCGGCACGATCAAGGCGAACTTCCCGACGCGGATTTCGTTCCAGGTGACTTCGAAGATCGACAGCCGCACCATCCTTGGCGAACAGGGGGCCGAACAGCTTCTGGGTGCCGGGGACATGCTCTACATGGGCAACGGCGCGAAGATCACCCGGATCCACGGGCCGTTCGTTTCGGACGAGGAAGTGGAAGAGATCGTCAACCACCTGAAGAGCTTTGGCCCGCCGGTCTACATGTCGGGCGTCGTCGAAGGTGTGGATGACGAGCGCGACAACGAGATCGACGCCGTGTTGGGCTTGAACAGCGAAGGCGATGACACGCTGTATGATCAGGCCGTTGCGATCGTGGCGCGGGACCGGAAGTGCTCGACCTCCTACATCCAGCGCAAGCTGGGCATCGGCTACAACAAGGCCGCGCGCCTGGTCGAGCAGATGGAAGACGAGGGCGTCGTCACCCGTGCCAACCACGTCGGCAAGCGCGAGATCCTGGTCGAGGAGCGGTAGCCCCCCGGGCCGCACCGATGGATCAGTGGCCCCGCGCGACCGCGCCGGGGCTTAATCATTGCGGCAGTTCGAACACAAAGCCGCCTAAATCGCGCCCGAATCGGGCCACAACTTAAAGTTGTAAATGTGGCACTCGCCTCGCCCCGAATCGATCCGGGTTCCGGGCGGGTCCGAAGCTTCTTCTCGAGGATGGGGGCTTGTTCGCGCATCATGGCTTTTGACACGTCTGAACCGCTGGCCCGGACCGACTTCGGCGACGAGCTTCTGCCCGGAACAGTGCTGTTCCACGGCACTTTCAGGATCACCCGATTCATCAACTCTGGCGGGTTCGGGATCACCTATCTCGCGCAGGACAGCCTGGGCCGGGATGTGGTGATCAAGGAATGCTTTTCCTCGACCTTCTGCCGCCGGGCGCAGACCCGGGTCCGCGCCCGGTCGCTGGGCACGCGCGACCACATGGCGCGGATCGTGAAAAGCTTTCTGAACGAGGCGCGGGCGCTGGCCAGCCTGAAGCACCCGAACATCGTCGGCGTGCATCAGGTGTTCGAGGACAACGACACCGCCTACATGGCGCTGGACTACATAAAGGGCCATGACCTTCTGGAGATCATCGACGAAAAGCGCGCCGACCTGTCGCCCGATCTGATCGTGCGGATGGCGGGCAAGCTGATCGCGGCGGTGGGCTACATCCATGACAACCAGCTTCTGCATTGCGACATCTCGCCGGACAACATCTTCGTCACGCCTGCGGGCGAGCCGATCCTGATCGACTTTGGCGCGGCGCGGCGGACAGCGGCGGGTGCGGTCGAGAAATATTCGGGCCTGAGCGTGGTGAAGGACGGCTATTCGCCGCACGAGCTCTACACGGCAGGCGGCAACAGCGGGCCATGGAGCGATGTCTATGCGCTGGCAGCCTCGCTCTATCACGCAATCACCGGCGAGCCTCCGGTCAACTGCCAGAGCCGGTTGGCGGCGCTGGCCGAGAAGCGGCCCGATCCGCTGCAGCCTTTGGCGGGGTCTGTCCCCGACTATCCAAAGGGATTTCTCGCAACCATCGACCGCGCCATGGCGGTGACGCCCTCGGCACGGTTCCAGACAGCGGCAGAGTGGCTGAAGGCCCTGCCGCAGCCAGAAACGCGCACAGACCGCAAAGTGGTGCTGGTGCGCCGGGTGGTGCCGGTGCCGGTTGCGCCTCGGGTGTGTAAACCCTCGACTGTCCGCCCGGCGGCCGGGCCAGCGGTTCCCGCCGTGAGCCCGGCAGTCATACCGCTGCGGCCGCGCCGCCCGACGACGCGGGTGGCCGAGGTCGATCTGTCCGGCCTGCGCCGGATCAGCGGTTTCCTGGGCGGCTGTCTGGTCGACAGCCTGTCGGGCGTGGTGATGGCGGGCGAAGACGGGGACGGGGCTTCAACCCTGGCCAATGTCGCGGTGGCCCGAGCCAATCTGCAAGCCCTCGCGGCACTGCCACCGGGCGAGGCGGTGGATGACATTCAGATCGCCATCGGACGCAGGCTGCACCTGATCCAACCACTCGCCAGCGCACCAAGGGTCTTTGTCTGCGTGGCGCTGGACAAGGACACGGCAAACCCGGGCATTGCCCGGGTCCAGTTGCAAAGGGTGGCACAGGCGGTCAGGCTGTAACCCCCGATACTCTAGAATTCCAGCCTGCCCTTGCGGGACGCGTGAACCGACGTTTCGATGATCTGCGCCAGGATCACGCTGCCGACCAGCGATACCAGTGCCAGCTCGACATAGGTGACGCGCAGCGACTGGGCCACGATGATCACCAGCGGATGTGCGAGATAGACCCAGTAGGAAATCCGCGCGCACCAGTCCGAGAGCGCGGTCGCTGGCGCAAAGTTCGACAGGAATACCAGGGCGACGGCCGTGCCGATGAGGATCGTGTAGGTGTCCGGCGACGGCGGGCCGAGGAACAGGATCAGCGAACTGGTCAACAGCGTCGTCACCGCCAGGCGCCAGCCCCACGCGAAATAGGCAATCCCGACCAGCACGGGGATCACGGCAAAAGCCCATTGTCCGAACGGAATCGGCCTCGGGCTGCCATACATCGCCAGCAGCGTCGCTGTCAGGATGGCCGCGCCAAGCGAGGCAAGCGGATGCCGGAACCAGGGTGCCACGACCGCCGCCAGGAATGCGAATGGCAGGAACCACAGGTGGACCCATGTTCCCGACAGAAGCATGCTCCATCGCCACCACTCGAACGGCGGCGAGTTGTTCTTCAGCGCCAGCGCCGTGTTCAGCATGGCGAAGACCACCGACCAGATCAGGAACGGCAGGAGCAGCCGCTTCGCCCGCATGGAAAGGCTTGAGGTCGAGGGCAGCGCAAGAAGCACCAGGAAGAACGGCAGGGCGAGGTAGGCGATACGGTCGCCCGGGGCCTGGGCATTGAACCAGACAATGCCAAGCGCGGCCAGAAAGCGGCCGTAGTCGATCAGTCCGTTCCGCTCGGTGTTCACGACCCCCGTCCCCGACCCGTCGCCGTCCCGGGGGAGTTTGCGCCCAAACCGCCTTGCAATCCAGTTGGATGTGCAACTGGCCTGGCCGGTGCGCGGGGCGCTGTTGCCAAGAGGTGTCAGCCGGGCCGCAACGCCCGGTGCGGGGTCATGCGGGAACCGGCAACCCGGTTCGGGGCGCACGACCAAGGCGACCTTGGCGCAGGTAGCGGGCATAGCCCAGATCGGCCGCATCGATTTCGGTCCGCCGACCCGAGACGATGTCCGCCAGCACCCGGCCCGAGCCTGCGGCCATGGTCCAGCCCAGCGTGCCATGCCCGGTGTTCAGGAACAGGTTCGCGATGGGCGAGCGACCGACAATCGGCGTGCCATCCGGTGTCATCGGACGCAGGCCGCTCCAGAACCGGGCCCGGGACTGATCCCCCGCCCCGCCGAACAGATCCTCGACCGAATGGGTCAGCGTGGCCTGGCGTTTCGGCGGCAGGCTTGCGTCGAAGCCCGCGATCTCGGCCATGCCTCCGACACGGATGCGGTCGCCAAGGCGCGTGATCGCGATCTTGTGGGTCTCGTCCATCACCGTCGACACCGGCGCGCGGCCCTCGTCCACGATCGGGACGGTGATCGAGTAGCCCTTGACCGGATAGACCGGCAACCTGATTCCGAAGTCCTTCACCAGCATCGGCGAGTAAGACCCCAGCGCCAGCACGAAGCCATCCGCCGTGACCCGGCCTTCGGAGGTGTGGACTGCGGCGATGCGGCCGGCCTCGGCCTCCAGCCGGTCGATCCCGACGCCGTAGCGGAAGGTCACACCCAGCGCCTGGGCCATGACGGCAAGCGATCGGGTGAACTTGAAACAGTCGCCGGTCTCGTCCCCGGGAAGTCGCAGGCCGCCCGCGATCCTGTGACGTGCGGCAGCCAGGCCAGGCTCGACCGTCACGCAAGCCTCGGCGTCCAGCACCTCGAAGGCCACGCCATCGGCCTTCAGGACCGCGGTGTCCTTTTCCGCCGCCGCAACCTGCTTTGCCGACCGGAAAAGTTGCAGTGTGCCTCTGGTCCGCTCGTCATAGCTGATGCCGGTTTCCGCCCGCAGCTCGATCAGGCAATCGCGAGAGTATTCCGCCAGCCGCACCATCCGCGACTTGTTCACCGCATAGGCCTCGGAGGTGCAGTTCATCAGCATCCGCGCCATCCACGACAGCTTGGCCCAGTCCGGACGCGGCTGGATGATCAGCGGCGCATGTTCCATGAACATCCACCTTAGCGCCTTCAGCGGGATGCCCGGGGCCGCCCAGGGCGAGGAATAGCCAGGGCTGATCTCGCCCGCGTTGGCAAAGGAAGTCTCCAGGGCGGCGGCAGGCTGGCGGTCGATCACGGTGACTTCGTGGCCCGCCTTGGCCAGATACCATGCCGAGGTCACGCCGATCACACCCGCGCCAAGAACCACGACTTTCATGATCGCCTCAACCTTGTCCTGCTTTTGGCAGGATAGATCGTCCGCTGCGGAATATCCTGACGGATATGGGCGCAGACTGTGGATTCTTCAAAAGAATATTCGAATAAATGCCATTTTGGCACAAGATAAATTGATCCACGGCGACTCAGGCTAAAGGATCGCCCTTCACGTCGGCTCACGCCAAGAAAACGTCCCGGCGAGGCCCCGCCGACCGGGGGTGCATCCTGCATCATCAGCAGCTATATGGGCAGTATGAACCGCCGTCTCGCCCTTCTGGCCCCGCTCGCCTTTCTGTTGCCCTTTCCGGCTCTGGCCGAAAAGATCCCGCTCGGCGCGATCTCGGACTATCTGAACGGCCTCAGCACGGTTGAGGCCGACTTTACCCAGGTGAATTCGGACGGCTCGATCTCGACCGGCAAGATCTTCATCAAGCGGCCGGGGCGAGTGCGGTTCGAATACGCCCCCCCTGACCGCAGCCTGGTGATCGCCGGGGGCAATCAGGTGGCGATCTTCGACGCCAAATCGAACCAGCCACCCGAACGCTATCCGCTGAAGCGCACGCCGCTGAACCTGATCCTCGCGGAAAACATCGACCTAAGCCGGGCCAAGATGGTGGTCGGACACACCGAGGATGGCAGCTCGACCCGCGTGCGGGCGCAGGACCCGGAGAACCCGGAATACGGGTCGATCGAGCTGGTCTTTACCGCGAACCCGGTCGAACTGCGACAGTGGGTCATCACCGATGATCTTGGCGCGCAGACCACGGTGATCCTCGGCGAGATGAAGAAAGGCGGCCAGCTGGGTGCGCGGCTCTTCGACATCACTGCCGAAACGGCCGCACGCGGCGACTGACGCAGACGCATGCGTCCGGCGAAAACGCCGCAACCGGGGTCTAGCGGCAAGCGGCCAGCTGTTGGCGATACATCTCGGCTCGGGCGTCGACGGCTGCGGCGACTTCGACCAGCCATGGCTTGTTCAGGTAGGACTGGCTGGCATAGCCCGCGCGCCCTTCGTGATAGGCCAGATACTGCGCCCCCGCATCGTTCCTGGCGATCCCGAGCGAGCGGGCGGATTCGTTCATGTACCAACCCATGAAATCGCTGGCGTCGCCGATGTCGTCGCGCTTGGCGCGACGGTTGCCTGCACTGCGCTGGTATTCCTCCCAGGTGCCGTCAAGGGCCTGACTGTAGCCATAGGCGCTGCTTTGCCGCCCCATCGGGATCACACCGAGGGCAAAGGTGTAAGGGGTTCGCGCGTTGCCAATGAATTTCGACTCCTGATAGACCGTCGCCATCAGCACATGCATCGGAATGCCCCAGCGCCGCTCTGACGCGGCCATCGCCCGCATGTACTGCGGACGCTCGCGCATGATCGCGCATGCATTGTCCAACTGCCTTGGCGCCGCGTAGTTGCCCCTGCCTGCGCAAGAGGCAAGCAACAGAACCAACACCGACGCACGGAGAAACCTGCTCATCTGCCCCTCGTGCACTTTTCTTTTGCAGCAAGTCTAGCCTATTCGCCGCGTCTAGGAAATGGCCAAGGCCAGGATCCGCCATCAGAAACCCGCGAGCGGAAATGGGGACGCCAGACTGTCGGGGCATGGCCCACAGACTGTTTCCCTGCAGGCGGTGCGGCAAAGTGGACAGTGTTGACCCAAGAGCGTAAATGGATTCCGGGGGACTGACGATGATGCAGACCACACACGCCAAGTATCATATCGGGCAGGTTCTCCGTCACCGGAAGCACCCGTTCCGCGGTGTGGTGTTCGATGTGGATGCCATGTTCTCCAACACCGAGGAATGGTACGACAACATTCCCGAAGACAGTCGTCCGTCCAAGGACCAGCCCTTCTACCACCTGCTCGCGGAAAACGGCCAAAGCTACTATGTTGCCTATGTGTCCGAACAGAACCTGGTGCCGGACGAAACCGGTGAACCCGTCGATCACCCCGACCTAGGCGACCTCTTCGGCGATTTCGAGGATGGGCGCTATCCGGTGACGTTTCAGCTCAACTGACTCGCTGGCTCCCTCGACCGACTGTCGGTCGCTTACCTGTTGTTCATGTTTTCCCCCTTATCTTGCGGGAAAGGCAAGCAATGGGGTGCATCATGCAACTGCAGACACAGACCAGACCCAAGGTGATTTCGGTTCAGGTCATGGAAGACCGGATCGACGCCGCGACCGCGATCCAGTTCAAGGAAAAGATGCGTGATGTGACCCGTGACGGCCCGGCTCGCGTGGTTCTGGATCTGGCGCGGGTGCAGTTTCTCGATTCCTCCGGCCTAGGCGCCATCGTCGCCGTGAAGAAACTTCTGGGTCCAGACCGTGCGCTTGAACTCGCCAGCCTGACGCCGACGGTGGAAAAGGTCTTCCGTCTGACCCGAATGGACAGCATCTTCACGATCCACCTTTCGCTTGAGGCCGCCGTTGCACATGCCGCCAGTGCCTGAAGTTGCCTCCCGGGCACCGGAATTGCATCTGGTGTTCCACGCCGACCCGGATTCGGTGCGCCAGTCTCTGACGCAAATGCTGGGCCTGCCACCTCTGTCCGGCCTGTCTGCCGAAGATCGCGGCATTTCCGAACTCGTGCTGGCAGAGGTGCTGAACAACGTGACCGAACATGCCTATGGCGACGGAGGGGGCAAGGTAGCGGTGTCGCTGATCGAAGGGCCGGCGGGCATCCGCTGTCTGGTCGTCGATGAGGGCCGCGCGATGCCGGGCGGCCAGTTGCCGGCAGACCGCCTGCCCGGCGGTCCCGACACCGCGCTGCAGGATTTGCCCGAGGGTGGGTTCGGCTGGCATCTGATACGCTCGCTCTGTGCCGATCTGACCTATGGGCGCCAGGACGGTCAGAACCGGCTCGGTTTCGTTCTTCCCCGGCAAAGAACGCTTTCTTCCCGCGATGGCGGCACCTGAGACGACCCGAACCATGCGGGCGCGTTCCGCCCCGTCGCACCACGGACCGGCCAGACCGGAGGGCAAATGCAGCCGTGACCTCGGGTCAGCAGAGCATTTGACCGCCTCGGCCTGAAACCCGGTGCCTGAAACCCGGCGCCCGAAATCCGGGGCCTGAAATCCGGGGCCTGCAAACGCGCAGCCGGCAAAGCGCGCCGCCCCAGAGGCAGCGGCGACACCAAGGCCTGCCTCGGGCAATCCGACCGCACCCGCGCTGGAAAAGGACAGTGTTTTCGTCCCTCTGACCCGCCAGCCCGACATTCACCCGCAGCGCGTCGGGCTGGCAACGGATCTTCGGTTTTTCGACCAGCTCGGATCCCCGGCCCGACTCGACACCGCACGACACCTCTCCCATGGTGCAACTCGGTCGCACCTGCGCGAAACTGCGGTCCTGGCGGCCGGGCAGATGCCGATCCGGTGTCAGCGCCACCGCCCCCCAATTCCGGGGCAAGCACTTCCCCTGTCGCCGGACATCGGGGGCCTTTGCCCTTGGCTTCCCGCTTGCATCGACTTAGGTTTCCGGTCGATCCAGGGGACCTTGATGCGCGATCTTCACCTTCCCGGCCGCTCTGCCGTCTATGCCCGGAACGGTATTTGCGCCACCTCGCATCCGATTGCGGCACAAGTGGCTGTCGAGATGCTGAAATCCGGCGGCAACGCCGTCGACGCCGCCATTGCGGCCGCGCTGGTCCTCGGGATTGCCGAACCGCAGATGACCGGCATCGGCGGCGACTGCTTTGCCCTGATCAAGCCGCCCGGGTCCGAAGACATCATTGCGCTGAACGGCTCGGGCCGGTCGCCAAAGGGGCTGAATGCCTCCGACCTGCGCGCCAAGGGCATGACCGCGATCCCGATCCAGGGGATCGAGGCGGTCACCTTGCCCGGCGCGATCGACGCCTTCTGCCGTCTGAATGCCGACTACGGGCTGAAGTCGCTGGCCGAAACCCTGGCACCCGCCATCCGTTATGCTGACGAGGGCATTCCCGTCGCCCTCCGCGTCGCCACTGACTGGGCGACGGATCTGCCCTGCCTCAAGGGGGCGGCCCGCGACTTCTACAGCTTCGGCGGCAAGGCCCCGGCAGTCGGTCAGGTGTTCCGCGCGCCCGGTCAGGCCGAAGTTCTCCGCCGCATCGCGCGTGAAGGCCGCGCCGCGTTCTACGAAGGCGAGGTGGCCGAAGACATGATCGCCTCGCTTCGCGCCCTCGGCGGCTGCCATGGCCTTGACGATCTGGCATCGACAGCCTGCGCCTACAGCGCTCCGGTCTCCGGCCCGTATCACGGGATCGACCTGGTCGAGCATCCGCCGAACGGCCAGGGCGCGACGGCGATCCTTCTTCTGAACATCCTCAAGCACTTCGACCTCAAGGCGATGGAGCCCTTCGGCAGCCGGCGCGCGCATATCGAGGCCGAGGCGACCAAGCTCGCCTACGACGCCCGCAACCGTTTCATCGCCGATCCGGACCACACGACACGCCTGAAGCACCTGCTGGCACCCGAAACCGCGTCCCGGCTGGCCACGCTGATCGATCCGAAGCGGGCGATGCCCGCTGCCGCGCCCCTGACCGAAGCGGTGCACAGGGACACGGTCTACATCACCGTGGTCGACCGCGACCGGATGGCGGTCTCGCTGATCTACTCGGTCTTCTGGGGCTTCGGTTCGGGCTTTGCCTCGACGAAGTTCGGCATCAACTTCCAGAACCGGGGCGCGGGTTTCACCCTGGCTGAAGGCCATCCGAACGAGGCCGCCGGGGGCAAGCGCCCGATGCACACGATCATCCCGGGCATGATCCGCAGCGGGGGCCGCGTCACCATGCCCTTCGGCGTGATGGGTGGGGCCTACCAGCCCTGCGGTCATGCCCGGTTCGTGACCAATCTCGTGGACTTCGGCCTCGACCCGCAGGACGCCATCGACGCGCCGCGCAGCTTTTCCGGCCCCGGGGGGCTGGAGGTCGAGCGCGGCTATTCCGACGCGGTTCGCACCGATCTGGCTGCGCTCGGCCACAAGGTCGTCATTCCCGAGACACCCCTGGGCGGGGCCCAGGCGATCCGCATCGATGGTGACGTGCTGGTCGGTGCCTCCGACCCCAGAAAGGACGGCTGCGCCCTTGGCTACTGAAATTGACCGCCCCGCGATCACCCGGGCGATCCGCGCCCTGACCCATGGCGAAACCGACACTGTCGCGCTGATGGCCACTGTCGTCTGCGAGATCCATCACGCCCATCCCTTTGCCGACTGGACCGGCTTCTACCGCGTCACCGGGCCCGAAACCCTGAAGATAGGCCCCTACCAGGGCGGTCACGGGTGCCTCGTCATTCCCTTCTCGCGCGGGGTCTGCGGGGCTGCAGCGCGCACCGGCCAGGCGCAGAACGTCCCGGATGTCGACGCCTTCCCCGGCCACATCGCCTGTTCCTCCGCGACGAGGTCCGAGCTGGTGCTGCCGGTCTGGAATGGCGGGGGCCAGCTTCTTGGCGTCCTTGACCTTGACAGCGACACGCCGGCGGCGTTCACCAGGCACGACGAGGACTGGCTGATCCCGCTGCTCGCCGAGGTCTTCCACAATGCAACCTGAACACCTTGACTCAAATTCTGCTTGCTCTCTTGCCAAATACTCCACGGGAGGTCCGGAGGGTGTGAAACCCTCCGGGTGCCGCCCCGGATGCGATGCCGGAAGGATTGAACGATGGCCGACATAACCCTGCTTGACGGCGGCATGGGCCAGGAACTTCTCGCCCGGTCCGGCGACGACCCGACGCCGCTTTGGGCCACGCGGGTGATGCTCGACCACCCGGGCCTGGTCCGCGACATCCATGCCGAATACTTCGCGTCCGGCGCGACCATCGCCACCACGAACACCTATGCCATCCACCACGACCGGCTGGCACGGTTCGGCCTTGACCCGATGTTCCACGCGCTCCACCTCCGCGCGCTGGCCGAGGCACATGAGGCGCGCGCGGCGCATGGCTCGGGCCGGATCGCCGGTTCCCTTGGTCCCCTGCAAGCCAGCTATCGTCCCGACCTGACCGAACCCCTGGTCGAGGCCGCGCCGAAATATGCCGAGATCGCGGGCCTTCTTGGCCCCCATGTCGACCTGATCCTGATCGAGACGGCGGCATCCATCGAGGCGGCCGAAGGTGCAGTGCTCGGTGCCCAGGCTGCGGGCAAACCGGTCTGGCTGTCCGTCTCGGTCGATGATCGCGACGGCACCAAGCTGAGGTCGGGAGAGCCGGTGGCCGGTATCGCGCGCCTTCTGCAGCACCCGATTGCGGCGCTTCTGGCCAACTGCTCGGTGCCCGAGGCGATGGCGGATGCGCTGGCGGCCCTGAAGCCCCTGGGCAAGCCCTTCGGGGCCTATGCCAACGGCTTCACCCATATCTCGGGCAACTTCCTGAAGGATGCGCCCACGGTCAAGGAACTGACCCATCGCCACGACCTGACGCCCGAGAAATATGGCGATTTCGCAATGGCTTGGGTTGATCAGGGGGCGACCATCGTCGGCGGCTGCTGCGAGGTCGGGCCTGCCCATATCCGGCATCTGCGTGAACGGCTGACGGCAGCGGGACACCGGATTGCCTAAGCCCTCGCTGATCCCGGATTTCGCCTATCACCCGCCGGACGTGCCGCTGTCCATCCTCTACGAGGACACGGCCATCCTGGTTCTCGACAAGCCCGCAGGCCTGCTGACGGTGCCGGGCAAGCTTGAAAACCGGCAGGATTGCCTGATTGCCCGGCTGCAGGCCGCGCGCTGGGACGCGCTGACCGTGCACCGGCTGGACTGCGATACCTCCGGCGTCATCATCTTTGCCCGCACCAGGCAGGCGCAGGGCTTCCTGGGACAAGAGTTCGAGCAGCGCCGGGCCGAGAAAACCTATGTCGCCCGGGTGCAGGGCGTGATCGCGGACGACAGCGGCATCATCGACCTTCCGATCGGCAGCGACTGGGACTACCGCCCGCGCCAGAAGGTGACCCCGGAGGGTCGTCCTGCCGTGACCAACTGGCAGGTGATCGACCGAAGCGGCACCGAAACCCGCGTCCGCCTGACACCGCGCACCGGGCGCAGCCATCAGCTGCGGGTGCATATGCTGGCGCTGGGCCATCCGATCCTGGGCGACCAGATTTACGCGCCCGAAACCCTGCGCGACCACAACCGGCTGCTGCTGCATGCCGAGACGCTTTCGCTGCACCACCCCGTCACGAAGACCAGGGTCAGCTTCACGGTGCCTGCGCCGTTCTGAGGTCCGTTCAGCAAGTTTCAAGGTCCGTGGACACCCTTGGCCCGGGTGACCCCGGAGGCCGGAATACTGACCACCTTGTTCAATCTGCGCCATTGTGCGAAATGCAGCCGTACCACTTTCTCCGCCGCGCGTCCTCGGACAAGGTGATCGCGCTGGCCGAACGGCATGACCAGCTCGCCCCCTGCCCGCCTGTTGCAGTCCCGGCCTCCTCGCCAAGGTTTGCCGAAGCCTGGGCGCTTTCGACAGCAAGATGCTTTGCCAGGGCCGGGTGGTCCACGTCAGTCGCGCGCAAAAAGCGATAGGACGATCGACGAGGCACAGAAATAAAGGCCGAAGATGCCAAAGGCCGAAACGAGATACAGCTGGAAAAAGAACAGCGGCCCGGCGTTCAGCATCGAGACCAGCGCAATGACCATGGTGCCCAGGGCCAGGATGCCGCCGCCGATGGCCGCAAGGATCACCGCCGCCAGAAGCTCAAGCCGGTTGCGGCAGAAAAGCAGCGTCAACAGGCCATGCGTCACCACCATCAGCACAAGGTTGGTGGCGAAGATCGGGATCAGGGTCAGGCGGTTGATCGCCATCCGCTCGGGGTCGAATGCAGTGACCAGAAGGCAGAAGACGATCAGGAAAAGATGAACGGCGACTGTCGGGAACAGCACTGACCCGCGCAGCCGCTGGTAAAGCACCAGAAGGACGACAAGATGCCCCACCGGCAACGCCAGGCGCAACAGGATCGGGTCCATCGAGACGGGCGATGCAACCTCGGCAGCGATCAGCGCGCCGCGCAGGCTGGCAAGCGCGGCGGTCGCCAGCAAAGCCACGGACGCAAGGACCGTCGCGCCAAGCAGAAAGGTGAGTAGCTGCCAAGCCAGGCTTGGCGCGCGCAGCGCGGCACGGCCGGGTGCCGGATACCCGGTCCGCGTTCCGGCATCCCCGCCGACCGTCGACAGGATCGGCAACCGGGTGTCGACCCCCCTCACCAGCCGCCAGCACAGAAGATAGGCCAGCACCACCAGGGACTCGTAGACGACAACGGCGATCACGATGCTGAACACGAAGCCGCTCCCTAGACCGGCCCGCGAAAGCGTTGAGTCTTGTCCCACTGCGTCGTGCTGCCGAAAAGCCTGTCCTTCAAAAGCTGCAACACCCCCGCATTGCAGGCCAGAAGGCTGGTGAACGACGATACGAACAGGAACGGAACTGCCGCAAACGCCCGCCGCTGCCCGTCCGAGACGCAGCCGGCGGCGATCTGGTAGAAGGGCGCGAAGTTGCCGATCCCGGTGAACAGCGTCAGCGAGACCGCAATGATCGCAAGGCTGGCCCAGGTTTCACCCACCTGCGTCGGCAGGCTCAGCGCGATGACAAGGTTCAGAAGCACAAGGCTGGGCACGGTGTAGACAAGCAGGACCAGGGCGGCATCAAGACGCGCGATCAGCGGCTGGCGTGACGCGCGAAGGGTCGCAAAGAAGTAGCGGCCAAGGCAGTCATTGTGCCCGATCGCCCAGCGTTTCACCTGGCGATAGCGGACTTGCCAGGTCTCGGGGCTTTCCTCATAGCACTCCGCACCGGCGACATAGGCCACCTTCATTCCGGCGATGAAGAGGCGGTAGGTCAGGTCGGTGTCTTCCGCCAAGGAGGCCGTGTTCCAGCCACCCACCGCATCCAGCGCCGACCGGCGGACCGCCCCGGTCGTGCCGCCGAACTGCGGCAGCAGCGCCATGCGGTGCCGGACCTCCTGATCGACGACATAGCCGCCCCGCCTTTCCAGATCGAGCAGCTTGGTCAGCATGTTGGCGTTGGCGTTGTAGGGCACCACGCGGCCCATCGTAGCCCCGACCAGCGCGTCGCGGAAAGGGGCAACCAGCCGGCGGACGATCTGCGGCGGCGGCAGATAGTCGGCGTCAAAAAAGACCAGCACCTCGGAAGTCGACCCGTTTATCGCGTCCAGCAGGGCGGCGGGCTTGCCCGGCACGGCGTCGTCCGGGCGATGGATGACCCGCAGGAACGGGTATCTCGCCGCAAACCCGTCGGCAATCGCCCCGGTCCGGTCGCGCGAGCGGTCGTTGATCACGATCACTTCATAGCGGTCTGCCGGATAGTCCATCCGGGTCAGGCAGTCCAGACAGCCTTGCAGCACGCGCTCTTCATTGTGGGCGGGAACGATCACTGTCACCCGGGGCGGATCTCCGCCGTCAGGCAGGCGCTTTGCCTCGGCCCGGCAACCGAAGTGAAACAGCAGGGTCACCACGACCTGCCGGACCAGAACCAGCAGGGCCAGCAGGGTCGTCGTGACATTCCAGGCAACCAGAAAAGCGATTGCCAGCCAGGTCATAGGCCAAGTCGGATGCCGATCGACGCGCCCTGCAGCTCGTAGAGGTCGGAATTGACGAACTCGCCCCTCAGGATGACCTCGGCCGTGTCGGAAATCCGGTACGAAACGAACGGCTTGAACGCGGTGTAGCCGTTGTTCATCGCGGCAAGCGGCGCCAGGTCGTAGGATATCTTGCCAAAGCCGATTTCGGCACCGATGTTCAGGCCGCCGGGTGTCACGATCGTTGCCACGCCGGCAACATCATAGCCAAGGTCGGCATTGCCGCTCGGCCGCGTCACGGCCGCGCGCAACTGCCCGATGATATACGCGCCGCCAGGACCGGGCGGGTAGTATTTCACCGCTTCGCCGCGCAGCGTCGTCGCATTGATATCCCCGGCATATTCGGCGCGGCTCAGCTCCAGATCGTAGATCATCCCGGTGGCAGGACCCGCGTCATAGCGATAGCCCAGCGCGTATTTCCGGTCCGGTGCGGTGCCAAGGTCAGAGTCGGATGTGTCGAACAGCGCGCGCAGCTTGCCCGGCCCCACCGAAATCTCTGCGCCGACAGACACCGAGGTCACGTTTTCCTCGCGGTCCTGGCGGGTCACGTCAAGCAGCAGCGCGAAGTTGGAGGTCATGACAAACCGGCTGTTCAGGCCGACGTAGTCGCGGTCAGAATAGCCGTCCGAGACGTTGATCGACCCGTAGGTCAGCTGGACAAAGCCTGCGTCCTGCGCCTGGGCGGCAAAGCCGAAAGGGACCAGGGTCCCAACCAGAAAAGCCTGCCTGAGGGTCCTTTTCGTCATCATCATCTCCAGCCGAAAGGCACATCTTTTGCCGGTCATCGTTATCCCGTTCCCGTTCCGGGAGAAAGGCTTATCAAGCCCTGCAACCCGGACATTGGCCTCGATATGGTTTTCTTGCATCAATTTGCCCGGCCCATTGCCGGGGGACCGAAGCGGCCACTTCGATGCGGTGAAGAGCCTGCCCCGCAGACGGTTAAGGCCGGATGAACGCCCGCCTCGCGGGGGCTGGCGACCGGCCGGCGGCGTCAGGAACGGCAGGCCCTCGCCTTCGTCTTCGCCATGCGGCGCTGGTGGCGGGCATACATCGACGCCTCCCTTGCTGGCGTGCCGTCGTGGAAGGTGCCGAACGATCGCCAGCAACGTTCGCGAGGGGATCCGGAAGTGGTAGGCGGCGGACGCAAAATACAAGAGACGCTCGACCGGGCGCATCGGCAGGGTGACCGCCCGCCCGGGGCGTAAGCGTCGCGACGGGCGTCGGCGTGCCGGTCGCAAGCGCAAGGACCACAGGACCGAAGAAAGCTGACCTCAGTCGAAGGTCAGACCAGCATCCCGCCGTCGCTGTCGTCGCCCGCCTCTTCCAGCAGGCGGTCGATGTCGGGGATCAGGACGTGACGGTTGCCTTCCAGCGTGATCACGCCGTCCTTCTTCAACGCGCTGATCTGCCGGCTGACGGTTTCCAGTGTCAGCCCCAGGTAGTCTGCCATCTCTTCCCGGGTCAGCGGCAAATCGACCGACAGCGGGCCGGTCCGCTTCCGCAGATGCAGCGCCGCATCCCGCCGCGCGATGATCGAGATCAGCGAGGCGATCTTTTCCCGCGCGGTCTTGCGGCCCAGAAGCAGCATCCATTCCCGCGCCGCATCCAGCTCGTCAAGGGTCATCTCCAGCAGCCGCTGGGCGATATGCGGCGTCGCGGACATCATCTCTTCGAACGGCTTCTTGCGAAAGCAGCACATCACCAGATCGGTCGTGGCGGTGACATCGAAGGCGGCAGCGGACCGTCCCGGGCGCCCCACGAAATCCGATGGCAGCAAAAGCCCGACCATCTGCCGACGGCCGTCTTCCATCGTCTGCGTCAGGCTGGCGATGCCCGAGACGACCGAGCCCACGAAATCCATCTGGTCACCCGACCAGATGATCGTCTGCCCGGCCTGAAAGCTGCGATAATACTTCATATGGTCTAGCCGGATCAGCTCGCCCGTGTCGCAGCGCGCGCAAACCGCGCGATGCCGGATCGGACATTCCTGACACTGGACATGGATGGAATGGTCGTTCATCGGTCCCCTCTCAGGTTGATTTGCATCAAGGAGTCCCGACTCCTGCAACCCTAGTCTACCGGGATGAGCCACGACCCGCAACTCGCCCGCCACGGCCTATTCGACGCGCGCGTGCCGCGCTATACGTCCTACCCCACCGCGCCGCACTTTGGGCCAGACATCGGGCCGGGGGATTTTGCGCGCTGGATCAAGGCGATCCCCGAGGGCAGCGAGATCTCGCTCTACGTCCATGTGCCGTTCTGCCGCCGCCTTTGCTGGTTCTGCGCCTGCCGCACGCAGGGCACCACCAGTGACGCGCCCGTCATCGCCTATGTCGAAACCCTGAAGGCCGAAATTGCCCTTCTTGCCGCGCAGCTGCCGCGTGGCGTGTCGCTCAGCCGGCTGCACTGGGGCGGGGGGACGCCCACGCTTCTGTCCGCCGACCTCATGCGCGATCTGGCGAAGGCGATCTTCGCGGTGGCCCCGATGGCGGCAGGTGGCGAGTTCTCGGTCGAGATCGACCCGAACGAGATCGACGATGCCCGGCTGGATGCGCTGGCTGCGGCCGGAATGAACCGCGCCTCGATCGGGGTGCAGGACTTCGATCCGATGATCCAGAAGGCGATCGGGCGGGAACAGGGCTATGCGCTGACCCGCGACGTGGCGCAACGGATCCGCGCGGGCGGCGTGGCCAGCCTGAACGCCGACATCCTGTATGGCCTGCCGTTCCAGACCGCACCGCGCATTTCGGATTCGGTGCAGAAACTTCTGACCCTCGCGCCCGACCGGGTGGCGCTTTACGGCTATGCCCATGTGCCATGGATGAGCCGCCGACAGCAGATGATCCCGTCGGACGCGATGCCGACGCCGCAAGAACGCCTGTCCCTGTTCGAGACCGCGCGGCGGCTGTTCCTCTGGGACGGCTATGTCGAGATCGGCATCGACCATTTCGCCAAGCCCGAGGATGGCATGGCCCGGGCACTGCAGTCCGGTCAACTTCGGCGGAATTTCCAGGGCTATACCGATGACCCCACGCCGGTGCTGATCGGGCTTGGGGCCTCGTCCATCAGCCGGTTTCCGCAAGGCTTCGCGCAGAACGCCTCGGGCACGGCGGAACACACCAGGGCCATCCGCGACGGTCGGTTCTCGACCCACAGGGGCCATCGCTTCCAGGGCGAGGACCTGCTCCGCGCCCGGATCATCGAGGCGCTGATGTGCGATTTCCTCGTGTCGCGGGACGAGTTGCTGCAGGATTTCGATGTCAGCGCCGCTCGGATCGACAGCCTTTTCCTGTCAGCGAAGGCCGAGTTCGGCGACATGGTGCGGCTGACCGCGGACAGCTTCTTCATCCCGGAACGTGCGCGTCCCCTGACCCGGATGATCGCGCGGGCCTTCGACGCCTATGACAGCGCCAAGGCCAGGCATTCCTCGGCGATCTGACATCGCGGCATTCCGGCCCTGCCGGGCACGGCAAACCAGCCCAGATCGCTTGCCTCAACCCGGATTCGCGGCTATATCGCCCCCATGTCCGGGTTCATTTTCTTCGACATCGCCGATCACGCGCGGCTTCCCGCCCGCTTTTTCGGCATGACCCGCAATGTCCTTGCCCGCGCCTGACCCCCCAGCGCGCGGCTCGACGACCCCTTCCCAAGCCATCCCGAACAATAGGTAAGAGCCATGGCTCCTCGCACGCTTTATGACAAGATCTGGGACGACCATGTCGTCCATGAGGCTCAGGACGGCACCTGCCTCCTCTACATCGACCGCCACCTCGTCCATGAAGTGACCAGTCCCCAGGCCTTCGAGGGCCTGCGGATGACGGGCCGCCGCGTCCGCGCGCCGGAAAAGACCATCGCCGTGCCGGACCACAACGTGCCGACGACGCTCGACCGCGCCAATGCCGCGACGATGACGGAAGACAGCCGCATCCAGGTCGCGGCACTCGACAAGAATGCCAAGGATTTCGGGATCAACTACTACCCGGTGTCCGACGTGCGGCAAGGCATCGTCCACATCGTCGGTCCCGAACAGGGCTGGACCCTGCCGGGCATGACCGTCGTCTGCGGCGACTCGCATACGGCAACGCACGGGGCCTTCGGCGCGCTCGCCCACGGGATCGGCACCTCCGAGGTCGAACACGTCCTTGCCACCCAGACGCTGATCCAGCGCAAGGGCCGCAACATGAAGGTCGAGATCACCGGCTCCCTCCGCCCCGGCGTCACCGCAAAGGACATCACCCTCTCCGTCATCGGCGCAACCGGCACCGCAGGCGGCACCGGCTATGTCATCGAATACTGCGGTCAGGCGATCCGCGAGCTTTCCATGGAAGGCCGTATGACCGTCTGCAACATGGCGATCGAGGGTGGCGCCCGCGCGGGTCTGATCGCGCCGGACGAAAAGACCTTCGCCTATTGCATGGGCCGTCCCCACGCCCCGAAGGGTGCCAAGTGGGAGGCGGCGCTCGCCTACTGGAAGACGCTTTACACCGACGAAGGCGCGCATTTCGACAAGGTCGTGACGATCCGTGCCGAGGATATCGCCCCCGTCGTCACCTGGGGCACCTCGCCCGAGGATGTGCTGCCGATCACCGGCACCGTCCCGGCACCCGAGTCATTCACCGGCGGCAAGGTCGACGCGGCCAAGCGCAGCCTTGACTACATGGGCCTGACCCCCGGCCAGAAACTGACCGACATCGCCATCGACACGGTCTTCATCGGCTCCTGCACCAACGGCCGGATCGAGGACCTGCGCGCCGCCGCCGCAATCCTGAAAGGCAGGAAGATCGCGGTGAAGCGCGCCATGGTCGTGCCCGGCTCCGGCCTCGTCCGCGCCCAGGCCGAGGAAGAGGGTCTGGCCCAGATCTTCATCGACGCAGGCTTCGAATGGCGGCTGGCGGGCTGCTCCATGTGCCTCGCCATGAACCCCGACCAGCTCGCCCCCGGCGAACGCTGTGCCGCGACCTCGAACCGCAACTTCGAGGGCCGTCAGGGCCGGGGTGGCCGCACCCACCTGATGTCGCCCGCAATGGCGGCGGCGGCGGCGATCACCGGGCACCTGACCGATGTGCGCGAGATGATGGGCGAGACCGTCTGATGACCCAAACGGCATCCCCAAAGGATGCCACCAGCGGGGCCGCGCACCGGCCCCGCGTTCTGGTCATTGCCGAGGCGGCGAACCCCGAATGGGTCTCCGTCCCCCTCATCGGCTGGTCCCTGGCCGAGGCGCTTCGTCAGGTCGCCGACGTCCACCTTGTGACGCAGATCCGCAACCGCGACGCCATCCTGCGCAAGGGGTGGGTTGAGGGCACTGATTTCACGTCCATCGACACCGAGGCCGTCGCCGGCCCGGCCTGGAAGCTGTCCCAGGTCCTGCGGATAGGCGAAAGCCGGGGCTGGACGGTGGTACAGGCCGTGAACAGCCTGACCTACCCCTGGTTTGAGCGGAAGGTCTGGCAGGCCTTTGGCCCAGCCATCCGGCGCGGCGATTACGACATCGTCCACCGGATCACGCCCCTGTCCCCCGCCGCCTCCGGCTCCCTCGCCGCGAAATGCCGCGCGGCGGGCGTGCCCTTCGTCCTCGGCCCGCTCAATGGCGGCGTGCCCTGGCCAAGGGGATTCGAGGCCGAGCAGAAACAGGAAGGCGAATGGCTGTCGCGCTTTCGCAGCCTTTTGCGCGTCTTTCCGGGCCGCAGACGGATGCTGAACGCCTGCAGCGCCATTCTTTACGCCTCGCGCTTCACCCGCCGCGACATTCCCGACAGCCTTGCCGACCGCTGCATCTACCTGCCCGAAAACGCCATCGACCCCGCCCGCTTCTTCCGGCAGGCCGCGCCCGAACCTGGCACCCTGAAAGCCTGCTTCATCGGTCGCTTCGTGCCGCTGAAGGGTCTTTCCATGCTGATCGAGGCCGCCCGACCCCTGCTGGAAGCCGGAAAGATGGAGCTGCACCTCGTCGGAGACGGCCCCCTGACCCCCGCGCTGAAGGCGCAAGCACAAGGCCTTGCCGCCATCACCTTCCACGGCTGGCTCAAGCACGAAGAGGTGCAGGACGTGGCCGCGCGCTGCCATGTCCTGACCTTTCCCTCGATCCGCGAATTCGGCGGCGGGGCGGTGCTGGAAGGCATGGCGCTGGGCTTGGCACCCCTTGTCGTCGACTACGGCGGCCCGGCTGACCTTGTGACACCCGAGGTTGGCATCAAGGTTCCCCTGACCGACCGCGATGGCACCACAGCGGCGCTGCGAAAGGCGCTGGAGACCATGGCCGCCGATCCCGCGCAGACCGCCCGCATGGGACAGGCCGCCCGCCAGCGCGTCACCGACCTGTTCACCTGGCCCCGCCGGGCCGAGCAGATCGCCACCATCTACGACTGGGTCCTGGGCCGCCGCCCGACCCGCCCCGAACCCATCACGCATTCCTGACCCCAGAGGCACAGACGACCATGGAAAAATTCACCACTCTCACCGGCGTCGCGGCCCCGATGCCGCTGGTCAACATCGACACCGACATGATCATCCCCAAGCAGTTCCTGAAGACGATCCAGCGCTCGGGCCTTGGCAAGAACCTCTTTGACGAGATGCGCTACACGCAAGATGGGCAGGAGATCCCCGACTTCGTCTTGAACCAGCCCGCCTACCGCAACGCGCAGATCCTGGTCGCCGGCGACAACTTCGGCTGCGGCTCCAGCCGGGAACACGCCCCCTGGGCGCTGCTCGACTTCGGCATCCGCTGCGTGATCTCGACCAGCTTCGCCGACATCTTCTACAACAACTGCTTCAAGAACGGCATCCTGCCGGTGGTGCTGCCGCCGGACGCCGTTGCTCATCTGATGGACGACGCCCGCAAGGGGGCCAATGCCAGGATCACCGTTGACCTCGCCAGCCAGACCGTCACCGCCTCGGACGGCACGACCTTCGCCTTCGAGGTCGATGCCTTCAAGAAGCACTGCCTGATGAACGGCCTCGACGACATCGGCCTGACGCTGGAAAAGGCCGCATCCATCGACAGCTACGAGGCCCGGAACGCCACCTTGCGCCCCTGGGCGTAAAGGCTTGGGCGGCACGGACCACGCGCCGCCCGGTGCCGTCACTTCGGCAGGCAAAGCGTGACATAGCCGCCCGTCGGCCAGTCCACCTCGAAGACATCGCGCACCCGTTCGAACGCCGGTTCAAGCAGCCCGGCGGCCTTCAGCTCGTCCTGATAGGGGCCGTCCGGGATGATCGTCCGGATGCCCATCGGCAAGAGGCCGTTCCTGCCACGGAACACCGGGCCAGACCGCGAACTGGTGTCATTGCCACGCCGCCGGTTGCGCCAGCCGATCAGGAAGACCCGCCATTCCTCGTCAGGCTTCAGCGGCGACCGCAGCACCCAGACATCGACGTCGCGCGGCGGGCTTGCGATCTCGCGTCGGATGTAATCGGGAATGCGCATGCAGAGATCCAGCCGACCCAAAGGCCAGCGATCCGGATCCAGGGTGTCAAGAAAGGCCCCATGCGAGACCGGGTCACGCTTCACCAGGCCGGCAAGAACCTGGGTGGCGATCTCGGGCTTGCTGAGCGCCCGGTACACGTCCGCAAGGACCGCAGCGCGGGCGGTGAAGTCCTCGATGAACGCTTCCGGCATTTCTGGTTCTAGTTTCTTCATGATCTCGTCCTGTCAAGATGGCGGCGGGACCGGCCCGTCGGACCAGGGTGCCACTGGCCGAAAAATGCGGCCCGCCCGTGAAAAACACGATCCCGTCCCAAAATGCTGGCGGCCGAGATCAGCGAAGAGTCTGGTCCGGTTTGGCGATTCGGTCAATCAGGCCAACCCGACCTCGCCGCCTTGCCCATTTCGCAAATACTCCGCGGGGGTTTGGGGGTGTGAAACCCCCAACTTCCAGGGCGCAGGCGAAGGCCGAGAACACAACAAAAGCCGCGCGCGGCACGCGCTCACTCTGAAGGCCGACCGGTGCGCAAGCGTTACCAAACAGTAAACGTCCAAAGTCAAGCTGTTGAAATCGATCATTTTGCTATCCGGTCCACGCGTGGCGCGCCGGTCTTGCCCTGTCCCCGCCCTCAGGCTACCTTTGCCCTCCGACCCATTCCCGGAGGACCCCATGCATCCCATCGAGCGGCGCCTCGCCGACCTCGGCGTCACCCTCCCCGACGCCCCCGCCCCGGCTGCGAACTACGTTCCCTTCGTCCAGGTCGGGTCGCTGGTCCACATCTCCGGCCAGATCAGCCAGAACGAGGCGGGCCTGATCAAGGGTCGCCTGGGTGAGGACCTCAGCTTCGAACAGGGCGCCGAGGCCGCGAAACGCTGCGCGATCTCGCTCCTCGCCCAGCTAAGGAAGGCCACCGGGGGCGACTGGGACCGTCTTGACCGGGCGGTGAAACTGGTCGGCTTCGTCAATTCGACCCCCGATTTCATCGACCAGCCCAAGGTGATCAACGGGGCCTCGGATTTCCTGGTCGCGGTTCTCGGCGAAGCCGGCCGCCACGCCCGCTCCGCCGTTTCCGCCGCCTCCTTGCCGCTCGGGGTGGCCGTCGAAATCGAAGCGATCTTCGCCCTGAAGTGACCTGTCCGAAATGACCCGAATCCCCCTGCCGACGGCCTTTCTGCGCCTGCCCCTGGCCCATCGGGGCTATCACGACCACAGCAAGGGAGTGATCGAGAATTCGCCCTCGGCCTTCCGCGCGGCGATAGCCGCGGGATATGGCATCGAGCTAGATGTGCAGCGCAGCGCCGATGACGTGCCGATCGTGTTCCATGACGACGACATGGACCGCCTGACCGATCTGTCCGGCGATTTCCGCAGCTTTACCGCCAGCGAGCTCGGCCGAACGGTTCTGCGTGGCGGCAGTGACCGGATCCCGACCCTGAAGGAGGTGCTTGCGCTGGTTGCCGGCCGGGTGCCCCTGCTGGTCGAGATCAAGGAGAACTGGAACACGATGGAGGATACCGACGGGGTCCTGGAAAAGGCGGTTGCCGAAGCCCTGGCCGGCTACGATGGGCCGGTTGCGGTCATGGCGTTCAACCCGCATTGCGTCGCGCACATGGCCCGACTGGCGCCAGATGTGCCGCGCGGCCTGACGACCGAAGCCTACGATCCCGTTCTGAACGCCCCGATTCCCGCCGATGTCTGCGCCCGTCTGCGCGCGATTCCGGATTACGACCGAACCGGGTCAAGCTTCATCTCGCATCAGGTCAGCGACCTCGGGCGCCCCCGGGTGGCCGAGCTGAGGGCACAAGGGGCCATCATCCTGTGCTGGACCGTCCGCAGCGCCAAGGACGAGGCGATGGCGCGCAAGGTCGCCCACAACATCACATTCGAGGGCTACGCCGCGCCCTTTCCAGCGTAGGGGCATGGGGTGATGACCGGGCCGCAGCTTCTGGACGGATTCGACGGCATCGCTGCACCCGACTGGGACGCGCTGGCCGCGCCAGAGCAGGCGACAGGTCGGCCCGTCGATCCCTTCACCACCCATCGGTTCCTGTCGGCGCTGGAAACCTCGGGCTCGACGGGAGCCGGCACCGGCTGGCAGGCACGGCCCCTCGCAGTGCGTCAAGATGGAAAGCTGATCGCCGCGACGCCGCTTTATGTCAAGACGCACAGCCAGGGCGAATACATCTTCGACCACGGCTGGGCGGATGCTTTGGAGCGCGCGGGCGGGCGCTACTACCCGAAGTTGCAGATTGCGGTCCCCTTCACTCCCGCCACCGGGCGGCGGTTTCTGGGTTCCGCCGACCAGTGCGAGAGGTTGTGGCGAGCGGCCATCGGCATCACCTCCGGCAATCGCCTGTCGTCCCTGCACGCGACCTTCTGCACGGCAGGGGAAGCGGCGGCTCTGGCAGGCATCGACGGCACGCTGCACCGGATCACCCAGCAGTTTCATTGGGAGAACCGGGGCTATGCCAGCTTTGACGAGTTCCTGAACGACCTTTCCAGTCGCAAGCGCAAGATGATCCGCAAGGAACGCGACACGGCCCGCGCGTCGGGGCTGACCATCCGCGCGCTGACCGGCGATGCGATCGAGCCCGTGCATTGGGATGCCTTCTGGGCCTTCTATCAGGACACCGGAGCGCGGAAATGGGGAACGCCCTACCTGACGCGGAAGGCCTTCACCCGTTTTCACGAGACGATGCGGGACGACATCCTGCTGGTTCTGGCCTTCAACGCATCGCGGCCAGTTGCGGGCGCGCTGAACTTCATCGGGCGCGACACGCTCTATGGCCGCTACTGGGGCTGCACCGAGGATCATCCCTGCCTGCATTTCGAGCTGTGCTACTACCAGGCTATCGACTGGGCCATCACCCGGGGTCTGCAGCGGGTCGAAGCCGGGGCGCAGGGCGAACACAAGTTGGCGCGCGGCTACCTGCCGGTCGAGACGCATTCGCTGCACTGGATCGCCGAGCAGTCGTTCCGCACGGCGGTGGACCGCTACCTGCAGGCGGAACGCCGCGCAGTGGGCCAGGAGATCGAGGTGCTGACCGGCTATGGCCCCTTCCGCAAGGTCGACGGGCAAGAGTAGTCTGCCCGTGCCGTCGTGCCGCCCGGTCAGGCTGATCCGGCCCTGACTGCCACGCGTCCCCTTAGCCCGATGAGGCCCCCATGACCCAGCTCTTGCCCGAAGCCGATCGTATGTCGCAGCTTACCCCCCTGGCCGAGACCGGCTGGGCCGCCGTGCCCGGCAGGGACGCGATCCGCAAGGTGTGGAAGTTCGGCAGTTTCCTTGATGCCTGGGGCTTCATGTCCCGCGCCGCGCTTCTGGCCGAAAAGGCCAATCACCACCCGGACTGGACCAACCGCTACAACGTGGTGGACGTGACCCTGACCACGCATTCGGCCAAGGGACTGACCCGGCTGGACATCGACCTGGCCCGCGCGATGGACCGCCTGGCCCCCGATGCCGAGATCGAGCGCAACCATGGCGAGCCGATCTCCTGCCTGTGCGAGCAGCACGCCCGCAAGGCCTAGCCGGGGAAGCTCTACAGCAGCCCCGCCATCCGCGCCCCGGTCAGCAGGTCGGGGGCCAGGTGATGTGCCCAGCGGCCTTCGCTTGGCACGACGTCCGGAACCTGCACCACCACGCAACCGGCGCGATGGGCGGCCTCGGCACCGGTCTCGCTGTCCTCGAACACCAGGCAGCGCGCGGGGCTGACCCGGAACAGGCTGGCCGCCAGAAGGTAGGGTTCGGGATCGGGTTTCGGCGCGCGCACGTCATCCAGCGTGACGACATGGGCGAAGGCCCGCGCAATCCCGGCGATCCCGAGCTTGCGGTGCGCGCCCTCGCGCCCGGTCGAGGTGACGATCGCCAGCGGATGTGAGAGCGCGGGAAGCAGGTCGCGCGCGCCGGGCTTCAGGTCCAGCCCGGCCTCCACGCCCTCATTGAACCCCTTGCGCCAGTGCCGGTTGATCGCCGTCAGGTCGGCCCCGGGCAAGGCGGCGCAGATGATGCGCGAGGCAGTCGGTTCGTCCTTGCCGACCAGAGCATGCATGAAGGCCGCATCGACCTGATGGCCATGCGCGGCGAAGGCGGCCATGCCGGTGGTCAGGGCAATGCTTTCGGTGTCGATCAGCGTGCCGTCGAGATCGAAGAGAATGGCGTCGTACATCGGAGCCTCCGGGCAGAGCCATAACCGATCAGAGATGCAGCCGGTAGTGGGTAAAGCCTGCACCGTCCCTGGCAAGCCGGATCGGTCGAAAGTCCGCGACGTCATCCAGATGCGCCGCGGCCCCGTCCCCGGCGGCGAAGCTGACGGTGGTCCCGGGCATCGGCAGGAAATGCCAGTTGCGGCGTGGCGACGCGGCGACCGGCCCCTTGCGCTGGACATGGGCGGCGATCACCGCCTGCACGCGCGCGCCGTCGGTGAAGACCACCGGCAGGTCGGCTTCGGGATCCTGCAGGCGCGCGCGCCCGGCGCGGTGGCTGTTGGTGACCAGAAGATACTCGTCTTCGGCCCGCACCGGGCGGTCGCCGTGACAAAGGCCGACGATCCGCCGGGTCTCGGCGTTCACAAGGCGGCCTTGGGTGTCAAAACGGGCGGGCTGACTGAGGTCTATGGCATAGGACAGCTGCGGGATCGTCTCGAACAGGAAGGCCGGAACCTCGGGTGCCAGCAGCGGCGTGTCGGTCGAACCCGGCGCAATCTGGCAGAACACGGTCGCCGCGCGTTCCAGCCAGATCGCAAGCTCGGACCCGGTCAGCAGCAGGGTGACGATGGTGTTCGGGAAAGGATAGAGGTCCGACAGGTTGCGCATGCGCAACGGGCCGGCGGGAATGTCGGTATAATTCAGCGGCCCGCCTCGCCCGCCCGCACGGAAGGGCGCCGCAGCGGAAAGAAGCGGCAGGCCTTCCCAGCCGGTGCCGGCCAGGGCCGCACGGACATGCATCGCTTTCGCCTCGGCGATCAGGTCAAGGGCGGCGCAAGGCGCAATCGTCGCGAACTGGGTATGCAGAGCTGTCGGTGTCGTGCCCAGCCGCCGCCGCGACCAGGCCAGTGCCGCTCGATGATCGGGGGCCAGCGCCTGATGCAGGGCCGGGGTTGCAGAGGCCGGGCCGGTGCTGCGTCGGCCGATCCGGGTCGAAGCCCCCACCACCCGCCAGCGCCGTGAACCGGAGCGGCAGCGTTCGAGGTCCAGGTCGATGATCCCGACATGGCTTGCGGAATGGCCCGGCATCACCGCCGGTTTTCCCGCAAGCCGTCCGGCCACCGGATCGACCGCGGCCGAGGCGGGGAAGTCGGGACCGGGAAAGACCTGGTGGCTGTGACCGGCAATCACTGCGTCAACCTCGGGCAGGGCGGCCAGCGCGGTGGCGGCGTTCTCGGTCCCGGTATCGGGGTCCAGCGCCCCGATCCCGGTATGCGCCAGCGCCACGATGATGTCGGCCCCCCGGGCGCGCAGGCGCGGCAGCCAGGCCCGGGCGGCTGCCAGAATATCGCGGGTTTGCACACGGCCGTCGGGGGTATCGCGATCCCATTCCTCGATCTGCGGTGGGGCAAAACCGATCACGCCCACGCGGATCAGGTGCGCCCGGCCCGCCCGGTCGATGATCTGGCGGCGCAGGATGGTGAACGGGGGCACCAGCGTCTCGTCCCGGGCCGGGCTTTTGCCAAGCCGGGTCGCGACATTGGCTGAAACGACCGGAAACTGCGCGTCGGTCAGGACCTGTGACAGAAAGCGCAGACCATAGTCGAACTCATGGTTCCCCAGCGTGATGGCGTCGTAGCCCAGGGTGTTGAAAGCGGTGATCACCGGATGCGCGCGCCTGCGCCGGGCATTGGCGGCATAGTCGGCAATCGGGCTGCCTTGCAGGAAGTCGCCATTGTCAAAGAGCAGGCAATTCTGCGCCTCGCCCCGCGCCTCGGCGATCTGCTGCGACACCGCGCCCAGTCCGAGGTTCAGGTTCGGCCGGTTCGCGCAATAGTCGTAAGGCATCAGGCTGGCATGGAGATCGCTGGTGGCGATCAGCCGCAGAGCCGCCAGCGGGCCATGCAACGTGGCGGCGCGCGGCGCGCTTCCGGTCTCGCCCGTACCACCTTCCAGGGGGGCGGCATCCGGCGAACTGACGACTGCTGCAGTCGGAACGTGATACATCACACTTCCAGTGACCCGTTGCGAACCTACTCACCAGGCAAACTCGAACCACAATTCACACCCCTGACGCGAGCGTTCTATCGGTGGGGTTGTGTCAATGTTGTGGCAAATTGTCGTTATTCACGCGGAGGTTGTGCGATTGCGGCGTGTTGCCGGTTGAATCCGGCGGGAAAGCGGCAGAGGCTCGATCAAAGCCAAAACAGTGATGAAAACGACGGTCTGCCATGCGCATCGCGGAAACAGTGACCTTCGGGGGATCGGGGCTTGACCGGCATGCGACCCTGCGACGCGATGCGACCGGGCTGGACCAGGCGCTGCGCGCGGGGACAGTGCTGCCGATCTGGCGTGGCAAGCCTCTGTTCAACCAGGACCGCCTTGCCTGGGTTGCCGCCAACCATCCGGTGCTGGCGCTGGCGGGACCCCCGGTCTTTCTGGGGCTGGACGAAGGAACTCCGCGCTTTGCCGCCGACCTGTCGGACTGGTCGCCCGAAGCGGGGGCGGACGCGCCCGAAGCCGGGTTCTTCGACCAGACTGTCCAGCACCATCCCGCGCTGCCGGGGGGCGAAGGGTTCACCGAACTGCGCGGGGTGATGACCCGCCTCGACGCGCGCGAGGCGGAACTTGTCGTCACCGGCAAGGCTTTGCTGCATTGGCACCGGACCCATGGATTCTGCTCGGCCTGCGGGGCAAGGTCGGTCCTGGCACAGGGCGGCTGGCAGCGGCTGTGTCCGGCTTGCGGCGCACAGCATTTCCCGCGCACGGACCCGGTGGTGATCATGCTGGTGACGCAAGGCAATTCCGTGCTTCTGGGTCGCAGCCCAGGCTGGCCCGAGGGCATGTTTTCGCTGCTGGCCGGTTTCGCCGAACCTGGCGAGACCATCGAAGCCGCCGTCCGGCGCGAGGTGATGGAAGAGACCGGCGTGACCTGCGGTGCGGTCAGCTATCTGGCCAGCCAGCCCTGGCCTTTCCCGGCCTCGCTGATGATCGCCGCGCGGACCGAGGCCCTGACGCGCGAGATCCGGCTGGACCCCGAAGAGCTGGACTCGGCCCTGTGGGTCACGCGGGAAGAGCTGGTGCAATCCTTTGCCGGGCGGCACCCGACGATCCGCCCCGGCCGGAAAGGCGCCATCGCGAATTTCATTCTGCGCAACTGGCTTGCGGACCGCCTTGATTGACCCGAACATCCTGATATGCCGATGACCCGACCGGACCTTCACCCTGCGGAGCGCAGATGAAACTGACGGCCAAGACCGACCTTGAAGTCCCTGCGGCCGCTGTCTTCGCGACACTGATCGACCATCCCGCATGGGAACGCGAAGCGGTCCGCAACGGGGTCGAGATCCAGCGTCCGGCGGATGCGCCCGCCATGGGGGTCGGGGCGGAATGGCGCATTCGCGGCCATTTTCGCGGCAAGGCGCGCAAGGTGCAGATCCGCGTCGAAGAGTTGACCCAGGATCAGCGGATCGGGCTCGGGATCGACAGCCCCTCGGTCGAGGGGACGACCCGGCTGGAAGTGATGGCGCTGTCTGCGCGCCGCAGCCGGTTGCGGGTGGACCTGGAGGTCAAGCCGAAGACGCTGGCGGCGCGGCTGTTCATCAACACGATGCGGCTGGCCAAGGGCCGGGTTCAAGCCCGGCTCGAGACCCGGCTGGGCCAGTTGGGCGCGCGGATCAAGGACCGCTACGACCGCAGGCAAAGCCTGGTCTAGCCGCGCTCCCGGTCCGCCGGATAGACGCCGAGGATGCGATGCTCCGAGGTGAAATAGCGCAACTCCTCCAGCGCCAGGGCGACGTTGGAATCCTCGGGGTGGCCTTCGATGTCGGCATAGAACTCGGTCGCGGTAAAGGTGCCGCCGACCATGTAGCTTTCCAGCTTGGTCATGTTGACGCCGTTGGTGGCAAAGCCGCCCATCGCCTTGTAGAGCGCGGCCGGAATGTTGCGGACCCGGAAGGTGAAGGTGGTGATCATCTTGCCCCGGCCGCGTCGCGTGAGGTCGGGCGTGCGCGACATCACCAGGAACCGGGTGGTGTTGTTGGCCTGATCCTCGATATGCCGGGCGAGCACGTCCAGACCGTAGATCCCGGCAGCAAGCTCGCTGGCCAGCGCGGCCTTCGCCTTGTCCTTGCCCTCGGCCACCTCGCGCGCGGCGCGGGCGTTGTCGGAACTGACGCGGCCCAGGATGCCATGCGCCTTCAGGAACCCCGCGCATTGCGGCAGGATCACCACATGGCCATGGGCCTCCCTGACGTCCTCGACGCGCGCGCCCTTCACCCCCAGAAGGTTCACATGCACCCGGACAAAGGCCTCATCGACGATGTGCAGGCCCGCGCGCGGCAGGAGGGAATGGACATCCGCGACCCGGCCATAGGTCGAGTTCTCGACGGCCAGCATCCCCAGATCGACCTCTCCCCGCGCGACCTTGTCGACGACTTCCTCGAAAGTGGTGCTGGGAACCGCTTCGAATTCCGGGCGGGATTGCTGGCATGCCTGGTGCGAATAGGCGCCAAGCTCTCCCTGAAACGCGATGCGACCGGCCATCTGGTGCCTTTCCCTGTCGAAAACCTGCCCTGCGGGGCGATTGGTCGCGCGTCTACACCTTGAAACCGAACGGGGGAAGCGGATAGATAGCGCCCAGACAAGACCCCCGGGATAGGTGAGACCCATGTTCGACACGATGACGACGACCAAGACGGTGGGCGCGGTCTGCGGCTCGCTTCTGGTCCTGCTGCTGGTGAGCTGGGCGGGCGATACGCTCTACACTGTCGGCGGCTCGAACCACACCACGGGTGCAGAGGGCAAGGTTGCCCAAGCCTACACGATCGACACTGGCGAGGCCGCAGCGCCGGCCGAAAGCACGGCAGCAGTGGTGGATGTCGCCGCCCTGCTGGCAGCGGGTGATCCGGCGGCCGGCAAGGCGGTGTTCAACAAATGCGCCTCGTGCCACAAGCTGACCGGCAGCAATGGTGTCGGCCCGTATCTGAATGGCGTGGTCGGGCGCAACCACGGCTCTGTGGCGGACTACACCTATTCCGAGGCGATGGCGGCGAAGTCGGCGGAACCCTGGACACCGGAAGCCCTGTTTGCGTTCCTCGAAAACCCGAAGAAGGCCATCCCGGGGACCAAAATGGCCTTTGCCGGTCTGCCGAAGCCGGAAGATCGGGCCAATGTGATCGCCTATCTGGCCTCCAATCCCTGATCGGCCCGAAGCCGTGCCAACAAAGCCGCCCCCGCCGGGCGGCTTTCGTTTTGTGCTCACGCAATCGCGTCGGGCAATCGCGGCTTGATGGCTCGACAAAGCCTGCGTTAGCATAAATGAATGTCGCAGGCGGAACGCGGTGGAGGCTGACGAATGCGGACAGACAGGCGGGTGGCAGCGGAAACGAAAGCGGTGCGAACGGGCTTTGTCCCCCTTTTCGCGACCGGCTCGCTGATCCTCGCGCTCGCGGCGCTTGCCCTGCCGGTCCGGGCGGAAACCGTCATCAAGTCCTACGGCATCTCCACTTTCGGCGACCTGCCGCTTCCCGCCGATTTCAAGAACCTGCCCTATGTGAATCCTGATGCTCCCAAGGGCGGCGAAATCAGCCAATGGGCGCCGGGGTCGTTCGATTCGTTCAATCCTTACGCGATCGCCGGCAACGCGGCGGCGCTGTCGTCGATCTTCTACGAATCCATCCTGTCCGGCACGCTGGACGACATCAGCGCCGCCTACTGCCTTCTGTGCGAGACGATGGAGTATCCCGAAGACCGCTCCTGGGTGATCTTCAACCTGCGCCGCGACGTGACCTTTTCGGACGGCAGCCCGATGACGGCCGAGGATGTCCTGTTCAGCTACGAGCTGTTCCGCGACAAGGGCATCCCGGAATACCGCAGCGTGGCGAACGCCAAGTTCCAGTCGGTCGAGGTGCTGGATCCCTACCGCATCAAGTTCACCTTTACCCCCGGCACCCCGTTCCGCGACATGCCCGCGCAGGCGGGCGGGACGATCATTTTTTCCAAGGCGGATTACGAGGCGAACAACCGCGATCTGGAAAAATCCAGCCTGGAGCCCTTCCTTGGCACCGGGCCCTATGTGCTGGAAAGCTTCAAGCCCGGTCAGCAGATCATCTACAAGCGCAATCCGGACTACTGGGGCGAGAAGCACCCCCTGAACGTGGGCCAGAACAACTTCGACCGCATCCGGATCGAGTATTTCGGCGACGACAACGCCGCGATGGAGGCGTTCAAGGCGGGCGTCTACACCTTCCGCAACGAAAGCGATCCGAAGCGTTGGGCAACCGGGTATGACTTTCCGTCCATTGCGGCAGGGGACGTGGTCAAGGACGTGATCCCTTCGGGCAACATCGCGGGCGGCCAGGCGATCATCTTCAACCTCCGCCGCGCCCAGTTCCAGGATCCCCGCGTGCGTGAGGCGCTCGGGCTGGTCTTCAACTTCGAATGGTCGAACAAGGCGCTGTTCTACGGGCTCCTGGCACGGATCAACTCGATCTGGGAGAACTCCGAGATGGCCGCGACCGGGACGCCGACGCCGGGCGAGGTCGCGGTCCTGCAACCGCTGGTCGACGAGGGGCTGTTGCCGGCAAGCATCCTGACCGATGAGGTCAGGATGGCCTCGGTGTCATCCGAAGATCGCGCGCTTGACCGCAAGAACCTGCGCGCCGCTTCGGCCCTTCTGGACGAGGCCGGATGGACCGTCGGCGACGACGGCAAACGCCGCAACGCCAGAGGTGAGACCCTGCGGATGGCAATGGTCCATTCCCGCACTGATCTTCTGCCGGTGATGAACGCCTATGTCGAGAACCTGCTTGCGCTTGGGGTGGATGCCAGCTTCGAGATCATCGACGATCCGCAGCTGCAGGAACGCGCCAGCCCGCCGAACTTCGACTTCGACGCGCTGCCGACGACCGTGGTCAACGGCGGGCTGGAACCCGGGGGCGTCTTGAAACAGGCCTGGGCCTCGGTCGCCAAGGACAATTCCAGCCGCAACCGGATGGGCTATGCCGACCCGGCCGTGGACAGGATTCTGGACCTGGTCGAAGCCGCGAACAGCCGCGAGGAGCTTTACACCACGGTCAAGGCCCTGGACCGCGTGCTGCGGTCACAGTTCGTGATCGTCCCGCGCTACTACAAGAAAGACAACTGGGTCGCCTATTACAACATGTATGAACGCCCCCAGACCCTGCCTCCCTATGCTCTGGGCGAACTGTCGATCTGGTGGTACAACGCCGAAAAAGCCGACGCGCTGAAAGCCAAGGGCGTGTTGAAGTAACGAAAGACGGGCAGGGATCTTGGGCGCCTATATCCTCCGCAGGTTGCTGCTGGTGATTCCCACGCTGTTTGGCGTGATGGTGATCAACTTCGCGCTGACCCAGTTTGTCCCCGGCGGGCCGGTGCAGCAGGTCATCGCCCGGCTGGAGGGCGAGGGTGACTCCATCCAGAACCTCGGCGGCTCGGAAGGTGGCGGGGTGCAAGAGGAAGGCACTGGCGGTTACGTCGGCGCGCGCGGCCTGCCGCCCGAATTCATCGCCAGGCTGGAAGTGCAGTTCGGCTTTGCCCGCATCGTCTGCGACGATGGGTTCACCGGCACGCCCAGCGTCGCCGCGCCCGAATGCCGGAAAGAGGCGATCCCGGCGGTCGAACGCTTTTTCATCATGATGGGCAACTATCTGACCTTCGACTTCGGCCAAAGCTACTTCCGCTCGATCTCGGTCGTCGAACTCGTGATCGAGAAGATGCCGGTGTCGATCACCCTCGGCCTCTGGTCGACGCTGATTGCCTATCTGATCTCGATCCCGCTCGGCATCCGCAAGGCGGTGCACGACGGGTCGGGATTTGACACCTGGACCTCCGGCGTCATCATCGCGGCCTACGCGATCCCGGGGTTCCTATTCGCGATCCTGCTGATGGTCGTCTTCGCGGGCGGGTCCTATTTCCAGTGGTTCCCCCTGCGCGGTCTGACCAGCGACAACTGGGCGGAACTGAGCCTCTGGGGCAAGACCGTCGATTACCTGTGGCACATCACCCTGCCGGTGACGGCGCAGCTGATCTCGTCCTTTGCGGTGCTCACGCTGCTGACCAAGAACAGCTTTCTGGACGAGATCAAGAAGCAGTATGTCCTGACTGCCCGCGCCAAGGGCCTGTCAGAGGGACGCGTCCTCTATGGCCACGTCTTCCGCAACGCGATGCTGATCGTGATCGCGGGCTTTCCCGGCCTGTTTCTTGCAGTGTTCTTCGGCTCCAGCCTTTTGATCGAGGTGATCTTCTCGCTGGACGGCCTTGGCCAGCTTGGCTTCCGGTCGGCGGTGGAACGCGACTACCCGGTCATCTTCGGCACGCTCTTCGCCTTCGGGCTGATCGGGCTGGTCGTCGGCATCCTGTCGGACCTGATGTATGTCTTCGTCGATCCCCGCATCGACTTCGAAAGGCGCGGGTGATGGCCCAAAAGTGGACCGTTTCGGCCCTGAACCGGCGGCGCTGGCGGAACTTCAAGGCGAACCGGCGGGCCTTCTGGTCGCTATGGATATTCCTGGTCCTCTACGGCATCTCGATGTTCGCCGAGCTGATCGCCAACGACCGGCCGATCCTTGTGCAGTATCAGGGCGGCTACTATACCCCGGTGTTCAAGTTCTACCCCGAGGTGGCCTTCGGCGGCGATCTGCGGACCGAGGCGGACTACACCACGCCCGAGGTCCAGTGCCTGATCGTGTCCGGTGGTTCGCTGGACTGCTGGGATGATCCGACCGGCATCAGGGCCGAAGTCGAGGCTTCGGGAACTGCCGCCGGGCAGCCGGTGCAGGCAGGCTGGATGCTGTGGCCGCTGATTCCCTACAGCTTCAACACCATCGTCGACACCGGCGGTGTCGCCCCGGGGCCGCCGTCCGCGATGAACTGGCTCGGCACCGACGACACCAGCCGCGATGTCTTGGCTCGGGTGATCTACGGCTTTCGCCTCTCGATCACCTTCGCGCTGATCGTGACGCTGTTCACGTCGGTCATCGGCATCGCCGCCGGGGCGGTGCAGGGCTATTTCGGCGGGCTGACCGACCTGCTCTTCCAGCGCCTCATCGAGCTCTGGTCCTCGATCCCCACGCTTTACGTGATCATCATCGTGACCGCGGTCTGGGCGAAAAGCTTCTGGCTTCTGGTCGGGCTGATGGTGCTTTTCGGCTGGACCGGCCTTGTCGGCGTTGTCCGGGCAGAGTTCCTGCGGGCGCGCAACTTCGAATACGTCCGTGCGGCCAAGGCGCTGGGGGTGGCCGACTGGCAGATCATGTTCCGCCACCTTCTGCCGAACGCCATGGTCGCCACGTTGACCCTGCTGCCCTTCGCTGTCACCGGGGCGATCGGCACGCTGGCAAGCCTTGATTATCTGGGCTTCGGTCTGCCCGCCGACCTGCCCTCGCTCGGGCAACTGACCCGGCAGGCGCAGCAGAACCTGCAGGCCCCCCATCTGGCCTTCATCGCCTTCTTCACCTTCGCGATCATGCTGTCGCTTCTGGTGTTCATCTTCGAGGGCGTGCGCGATGCCTTCGACCCCAGGAAGACGTTCAGATGAGGCGGGGCAGATGAGCGTCCTCGAGGTCAAGAACCTGCGCGTGACCTTCCGGCAGGACGGGCGGCTGATCGAAGCGGTGAAGGGCGTCTCTTTCACCGTGGACAAGGGCGAGACCGTCGCCCTTGTCGGCGAAAGCGGCTCGGGCAAATCGGTGACCGCGCTTTCGACCGTGGGCCTGTTGGCGGACACAGCGGCGGTGACGGGGTCGGTCACCTACAGCGGCACCCAGATGATCGGGGCTTCCAAACGCGCGTTGCGCCGTGTCAGGGGCAACGACATCAGCTTCATCTTCCAGGAGCCGATGACCTCGCTGAACCCCCTGCACACCATCGAAAAGCAGCTGGCCGAAAGCCTCGCGTTGCACCAGGGCCTGACGGGCGACGCCGCGCGCGCCCGGATCATGGAGCTTTTGGGCAAGGTCGGCATCCGCGAGGCGGAAAGCCGGCTCGGCGCATATCCGCACCAGCTTTCGGGCGGGCAGCGCCAGCGGGTGATGATCGCGATGGCGCTGGCAAACGGGCCGGAGCTTCTGGTCGCCGACGAACCCACAACCGCGCTGGACGTGACCATCCAGGCGCAGATCCTGGACCTTCTGGCCGGACTGAAGCGCACCGAGGGTCTCAGCCTTCTCTTCATCACCCACGACCTTGGCATCGTGCGCCGGATCGCCGACCGGGTCTGCGTGATGCAGGGCGGCGAAATCGTCGAACAGGGGCTGACGGCCGAGATTTTCGCCAACCCGCAGCACCCCTACACGCAAAGACTTATTGCCGCCGAACAGAAGGGCGGGCCGCCGCCGGTGCCCGAAGGTTCCGCCGAGGTGCTGCGCACCGATGCCCTGCGCATCTGGTTTCCGATCCACAAGGGCCTGCTGCGCAAGACCGTGGGCCATGTGAAGGCGGTCAACGACGCGACGCTGTCGGTGCGCGCGGGCGAGACTTTGGGCATCGTCGGCGAAAGCGGATCGGGCAAGACGACGCTGGCGCTGGCGATCCTGCGGCTGATCGGATCAACCGGGACGGTGACGTTCCTTGGCCGCGACCTGCAAAGTCACAGCCGCGCCGAACTCCGCAGCCTGCGCCGCGAGATGCAGGTGGTGTTCCAGGACCCCTACGGCAGCCTCTCGCCCCGGATGACGGTCGAGGAGATCATCGCCGAAGGCTTGGGCGTCCATGGTGTCGATCCCGGCCACAACCGGACCGAGATGGTCGCAGGGATCATGCAGGAGGTCGGCCTCGACCCCGCCACCATGCAGCGCTACCCGCACGAGTTCTCCGGCGGCCAGCGCCAGCGTATCGCCATCGCCCGCGCGATGATCCTGCGCCCGAAACTGGTGGTGCTGGACGAACCGACCTCGGCCCTCGACATGACCGTCCAGGTCCAGATCGCCGATCTTCTGCGCGACCTGCAGCGGAAATGGGGCCTGGCCTACATCTTCATCAGCCACGACCTGCGGGTGATCCGCGCCATGGCGCACAAGGTCATGGTGATGCAGGCCGGCGATGTGGTCGAATCCGGCGATTGCGAGGCCGTGTTTACCAATCCGCAAACCCCCTATACCAAAGCTCTGATGGCCGCCGCCTTCGGAGCCTGAGTTGAAGCTGCTCTTCGTCCACCAGAATTTCCCGGGCCAGTTCCTGTATCTCGCGCCCGAGATGCAGCGGCGCGGGCATGATGTGCGGGCGATCACCGATGTGTCCAACGACAAGACTTCGGACATCCCCACGCTGCGCTATACCCACAAGCCGCAACCGGTGGAGCCGAAGGTCGCCCGCCTTGGTCGCAACTTCACCGTGATGAGCGACCGGGGTGTCACCGTTGCCCGCTTCTGCCAGAAACTGCGCGCCGAGGGCTATGTGCCCGACGTGATCTACGGCCACTCCGGCTGGGGCGAGACGCTGTTTCTGAAGGAAGTCTGGCCCGAGGCCAAACTTCTGGTCTATGCCGAATTCTACTATCGCGGCCACGGGGCCGACACCGGCTTCGATGCGGAGTTTCAGGTCGCCGGCTTCGATCAGGTGATGATCGCCCAGTCCCGTGCCGCCTACTTGGCTCAGGCCCTGGCCCATGCCGATCGCGGCGTGACCCCGACGCATTGGCAGGCCAGCACCCACCCCCCCGCCTTGCGTCGTCAGCTTGAAGTGATCTTCGACGGCGTCGATTGCGACCGGCTGGCCCCGAACCCTGCCGCGCAATTCATCTTGCCCACCGGGCTGGTCCTGCGCCCGGGGGACGAGGTCTTGACCTTCATCAACCGCAATCTGGAACCCTATCGCGGCTACCACATCTTCCTGCGCGCCCTGCCCGCCGTGCTGGCGGCCCGACCGGAGGCTCAGGTGGTGATCGTCGGCGGCGACGAGGTCAGCTATGGTCAGGCCCCGAACGCGGGCGGCACCTGGAAAGACGTGATCCTGAACGAGGTGAGGGACCGGCTCGACCTCGCGCGCGTCCATTTCACCGGGCGGATGCCCTATGACCGGCTGGTCGATCTGATCCATGTGGCCCGCGTCCACGCCTATCTGACCTATCCCTTCGTTCTGTCCTGGTCGATGGTCGAGGCCCTCGCCGCCGGGGCGCTTGTGGTCGGCTCGAACACCCCTCCGGTGGCCGAGGTGATCACCGACGGGGTGAACGGCCGACTGGTCGACTTCTTCGACGTGGCGGGCTGGTCCGCAACCTTGACCGATGCTCTGGCCCGGCCAGCGGCCCACGACGCCATGCGAAAGGCCGCCCGCGAACTGGCGCGGGCCCGCCATGACCTGCGCTCGGTCTGCCTGCCGGATCAGGTCCGGCTCTTGACACGGCTGCAGCAAAGCTGAACCGCGCCGCGGCCCGGGATCGCCGGGCATGACTGCACGCGGCCTCGTCCGGCCTGCAAAGACCGCCTTTCGCAGCACCCGCGCAAGTGATAGCCAGCCTCCGTCATGACCATAGCGAAGACTCCCGCCCCCGGCATCAGCCCTGAGGTCGCTGCCACAAGCGCCATGAACGCGCCGCAGAACACCCGGCTTGGCATCTGGCTGATGATCGCCACGACATTGGTCTTTGCCGTGCAGGACGGGATCTCGCGTCATCTCGGGGCGAACTATCCGGTCACGATGGTGGTGATGGTGCGGTTCTGGTTCTTCGCCCTCTTCGTGATGGCCATGGTTGCCCGGTCTCCGGGAGGACTCCGCGCGGCGGTCCGGTCGCACTACCCTTGGGTGCAGCTGGCGCGCGGGGTGATCCTGGTCGCGGAAATCGCCGTGATGCTGGTTGCCTTCGTCAGGCTTGGCCTGATCGAGGCGCATGCCGTCTTCACCTCTTACCCTCTGCTGGTCGCCGCCCTCTCCGGCCCGATCCTGGGCGAAAAGGTCGGCTGGCGGCGCTGGTCGGCGATCATGGTGGGCTTCGCGGGCGTCCTCGTCATCCTGCAGCCGGGCTATGCCGTCTTCTCGCCCTGGGCGCTGGTGCCGCTCTTGGCGGCCACCATGTTCGCCGTCTACGGCCTTCTGACCCGCTTTGTGGCGCGAAAGGACAGTGCAAGCGTCAGTTTCTTCTGGACAGGTGTCGTCGGCGCCGTGGTCATGACACCCTTCGGCCTGATGCAGTGGACCTGGTTGACCCCGGCGGACTGGGGCTGGATGGCGCTCTTGTGCTGCACGGCTGCGCTCAGCCATTGGCTTCTCATCAAGTCCTACGCCGTGGCCGAGGCATCGGCGATCCAGCCTTTCGCCTATCTGCAACTCGTCTGGGCTTCGGCCATCGGGCTTTTCGTCTTTGGCGAGACCCTCAGGACCAATGTCGCCATCGGCGCCGGCATCGTGGTCGCGGCGGGGATCTTCACGCTCTGGCGCCAGCGCCTGCGCGAGAAGGCGGCGGCGCGGCTGGCGTGACGGTTGCCCCGGCACCGGCCAAGGCGTAAAACCCCGGCAACCGAAGAAGGAGCCCGCCGATGCCCGTCCCGAAACCCGTCGTCCTGTGCATTCTCGACGGCTGGGGCATCGGCCCGAACCCGGAAACCTCGGCCCCCGCCCAGGCGCAGGTGCCGACCTTCAACCAGCTCTGGGCCACCCGCCCCCACGCCACGCTGACCACCTTCGGCCCCGATGTCGGACTGCCGACCGGGCAGATGGGCAACTCCGAGGTTGGCCACACCAATATCGGTGCCGGGCGCGTGGTGGCGATGGACCTCGGCCAGATCGACCTCGCCATCGAGGACGGCAGTTTTGCGCGTGAACCCGCACTGCGGGATTTCATCGCCGCGCTGAAGGCATCGGGCGGTGCGGCGCATCTGGCGGGGCTGGTGTCTCCCGGCGGCGTCCACGCGCATCAGGCGCATATGGCCGAAGCCGCCCGGATCATCGCGGCCGAGGGCATTCCCGTCCTGATCCACGTCATCACCGACGGCCGCGATGTCCCGCCCCGGTCCGGCGCGGATCAGGTGGCCGCGCTGCAGGCCGCCCTGCCACCGGGTGCGGGGATCGTCACCGTGACCGGTCGCTACTTCGCGATGGACCGCGACAACCGGTGGGAACGCGTGCAGCAGGCCTATGCCGCGATCGTCCAGGGCCTTGGAGAGCACAACGCCGGGCGCAGCGCCGCGCAGGTCGTACGCGACCATTACGGCTTTGGCGTCACCGATGAATTCCTGCCGGCGACAGTGATCGGCGGCTACCAGGGCATGCACGACGGCGACGGCCTCTTCTTCCTGAACTTCCGCGCCGACCGCGCGCGAGAGATCCTCTCGGCCATCGGCGACCCGGGCTTCACGGCGTTCGACCGGGACACCCGGCCCCAGCTTGCCGCCATGCTGGGGATGGTGGATTACTCCACCGCCCACAATGCCTTCATGACCGCCGTTTTCCCGAAGAAGGACATCAGGAACACCCTTGGCGAATGGGTCGCCTCGCACGGCAAGACCCAGTTCCGCCTCGCCGAAACCGAGAAATACCCCCACGTCACCTTCTTCCTGAACGGGGGACGCGAGGCCCCGTACCCGGGCGAGGACCGCGCGATGCCGCCTTCGCCCAAGGTCGCGACCTACGACCTGCAACCCGAGATGAGCGCGGATCAGGTCTCCGACCATTTCGTTGCGGCCATAGAAAAGGGCTATGATCTGATCGTGGTGAACTACGCCAACCCCGACATGGTGGGCCACACCGGCAGTCTTCCGGCGGCGATCAAGGCCTGCGAGGCGGTGGACCGCGGCCTGACCCGCGCGGTCGCTGCCCTGACGGCCAGGGGCGGGGCGATGATTGTCACCGCAGACCATGGCAACTGCGATGTGATGGTCGACCCCGTCACCGGGGGCCCGCACACCGCGCATACGACCAATCCCGTTCCGGTGATCCTGGTCGGCGGCCCCCCCGGTGCATCCCTGCGCACCGGCCGTCTGGCCGATCTCGCCCCGACGCTTCTGCAGTTGATGGGATTGCCCCAGCCGCCCGAGATGACCGGCCAGACCCTCATCGCATGATCCGCGCCGCCGCATTTCTGCTGCTGCTCGCTCTGCCGATCCGGGCCGAAACCGTTGCCGAGCAGGCCACGAAGGCCGCGTCCGACCTGCAGCGGGCCGTGACGGCACTGGGTGCCGCGACCGAAGCGCGCGACCGCGTCGCCGCCCTGACCCAGGCCATCCGCGCCTACGAGACCGGCCTCGCGGCGCTGCGCGGCGCGCTGCGCCAGGCGGCCCTGCGCGAGGCGTCCCTGACCCGTGCGTTCGAGGCCAAGCGGGACGGGATCGGGCGGCTTCTGGGCGTGCTGGCCATGATGGAGGCAAATCCCGGCCCGCTGCTCCTGCTGCATCCGGACGGTGCAGTCGCAACGGCGCGGTCCGGGATGATCCTTGCGGACGTGACCCCGGCCCTGCAGTCCGAAGCCCTGGCGCTGAAGGCCGAACTGCAGGAACTGGCGGATCTGCGCAAGCTGCAGCTTTCGGCGGGCGCGGTGCTTGAACGGGGCCTCGCGACGGCCCAGGAAGCCCGGACCGCGCTATCCAAGGCGATCTCCGACCGGACGGACTTGCCGACGCGCTTCACCGAGGATCCCGACGTGCTGAAAAGCCTGCTGGACAGCGCCGACACGCTGGATGCCTTTGCCGCCGGCCTGTCCCTCGCCGCCGACGCCGGCATCAGCTTTGCGGGCGAAAAGGGGCGTCTGCCGCTTCCGGTGCTTGGCACGGTCCTTCGCCTGCCTGGCGAGGCCGATGCCGCCGGGGTCCGTCGTCCGGGCCTTTCGCTTGCCACCCAACCCCGCGCCCTCGTCACCGCGCCCTGGCCCGCCACGATCCGGTTTCGCGGGCCGCTGCTGGACTACGGAAATGTGATGATCCTTGAACCCGGCGACGGCTATCTTCTGGTGCTTGGCGGCATGGAAACCCTGTATGGCGAAGTGGGAGAAGTGGTGGCCGCCGGTGCGCCGCTTGGCCTGATGGGAGGACCCGCCACCGTGTCCGCGGAATTCGTGACCCTTGCACCAGATGGCTCTGGCGGGCGGGATACGGAAACGCTTTATATGGAACTCAGACAGGGCGCGCTGCCCGTGGACCCGATGCCGTGGTTCACCAGCCTCGCCCGCACAGGAGACTGACGAGCATGAAGAAACATGTGATGGCCGCTCTGGCCGGAACCGTCGCCGGGGTCGTGGCAACCACCCAGATCGCGGGACCGCTGGTTGCGCAGGAAGCGGTAAAGGACAGCTCGGTCTACGAACAGCTCGACCTCTTCGGCGACATCTTCGAACGCGTCCGCGCCCAGTATGTCGAAGAGGTTCCGACCGACAAACTGATCACCGCCGCGATCAACGGCATGCTCACCTCGCTCGATCCGCATTCAAGCTATCTCTCCGCCAAGGACTTCGCGGACATGCAGGTCCAGACCCGGGGCGAATTCGGCGGGCTGGGGATCGAGGTGACCCAGGAACAGGGGTTCATCAAGGTCATCGCGCCCATGGACGGCACACCCGCCGACAAGGCCGGGATCAAGGCGGGCGACTTCATCACCCAGGTCGACGGCGAACCCGTCTCCGGCCTTCTGCTCGACGAGGCCGTGCAGAAGATGCGCGGCCCGATCGGGTCCGAGATCGTCGTCACCGTCGTCCGGGAAGGCACGGCAGAGCCGTTCGACGTCTCGATCATCCGCGACACGATCAAGCTGACCGCCGTGCGCGGTCGCGTCGTCGGCAAGACCATGGTCCTGCGGATCACCACCTTCAACGATCAGACCACCAGCGGCCTGAAGGACGCGCTGAAGAAGGGGATCGACGATCTGGGCGGGATGGAAAACCTGGACGGCGTCGTCATCGACCTGCGCAACAACCCCGGCGGCCTCTTGAACGAGGCGATTTCCGTGTCGGACGCCTTCCTCGACAAGGGCGAGATCGTCTCGACCCGCGGTCGCGCCGCGGACAGCGGTGAGCGGTACAACGCCACTCCGGGCGACCTTGCCAATGGCAAGCCGATCGTCGTTCTGATCAACGGCGGCTCGGCTTCCGCCTCCGAGATCGTCGCGGGTGCCCTGCAGGATCTCCGCCGGGCCATTGTCGTCGGCACCAAGAGCTTCGGCAAGGGCTCGGTGCAGACGCTGATCCCGCTGCGTGGCGACGGCGCGATGCGGCTGACGACGGCGCGCTACTACACGCCCTCCGGCCGGTCGATCCAGGCGCTTGGCATCTCGCCCGATATCGTGGTGCAACAGCCGGTCACGCCGCCGGCAGACCCGAACGCGCCCCAGGAAAAGAAACCCGCGGTCGTTCCCCAAAGGTCCGAAGCCGATCTGCGCGGCGCGATCCGCAATGACTCGATGACGGACGAGGAAAAGCGGCTCTACGAGGAAGAACTCGCCCGGGCCGAGGAATCGGCAAAGCTCCGCGACGAGGATTACCAGCTGGCCTATGCCGTGGACATCATCAAGGGCCTGACCGCCATCGCCCCCGCAGCGCCCTGAGCGATGGTCGACGCCGACAGCCTGCCTTACCGGCCCTGCGTGGGCGTCGTCCTGATCGACGCCCGCGGTCTGGTCTTCGCGGGTCAGCGGATCGACAGCCCCTCGCCCGCATGGCAGATGCCGCAAGGCGGGATCGACGATGGCGAAAAGCCGCGCGAAGCCGCCTACCGCGAGCTGTGGGAGGAGACCGGCATCCCGCGTGACCTCGTGGAGTTCGTCGGCAAGACCCACGGCTGGGTGACCTACGACCTCCCGCTCGAGCTTCTGGGCCGCGTCTGGGGCGGCAAGTATCGGGGCCAGAAGCAGAAATGGTTCCTGTTCCGCTTCAAGGGCACGGACGCAGATGTGCAGATCGCGACCGAGCATCCGGAATTCTCGTCCTGGCGCTGGATCCTCGCCGACGAGATGGTGCAAGGCATCGTGCCCTTCAAGCGCGCGGTATATGACGCGGTGGTGCGCAGTTTCCGCGCCTATCTGGCGTAGACGACCGCCAGCCAGCGGACGGGGTCCAAAGATTTTCCAGAAAGTTTTTGGCCCCTTCAATCGCGTTCGGCTTTTGCCGCACGCGGCGGAACTTCTGTCCGCTGCCTGCAATTCCGCTGGCATTTCCGCCTTTTCTCCCGGCTTTGGCCTGGCATTGCTTGAACTCGCCCCCGTTACCGCGCTACGGACCCCGCGCAAATGGCGGTCCTGCCCGCGCTTGATAGGTCAACCCGATGTCCCTGCCGAACCACGCCCCGATCCAGGAGCTTTACGTCTCTCCCACCGCCGCCCAGAAGCTGAAGGTCGAGGCGGGCAACATGCCCTCCTGGGACCTGACCGCGCGGCAGGTCTGCGACCTGGAGCTGCTGATGAACGGCGGATTCCATCCGCTCAAGGGCTTCATGGGCCAGGCCGATTATGACGGCGTCGTGGACAACATGCGCCTCGCCGACGGCTCTCTCTGGCCGATCCCGATCACGCTGGACGTGTCGGAAGCCTTTGCCGAAAAGGTCGCCCCCGGCCAGGACGTAGCACTGCGGGATCAGGAAGGCGTGATCCTTGCCATCCTGTCGATTTCCGACAAATGGGTGCCGGACAAGGCGCTGGAAGCCGAAAAGGTCTTCGGCGCCGACGACCTTGCCCATCCGGCGGTGAACTATCTGCACAACACCGCCGGCAAGGTCTACCTCGGCGGCCCTGTGACCGGCATCCAGCAGCCCGTCCACTATGACTTCAAGGCCCGCCGCGACACGCCGAATGAACTCCGTGCCCTGTTCCGCAAGCTGGGTTGGCGCAAGGTCGTGGCCTTCCAGACCCGCAACCCCCTCCACCGCGCGCACCAGGAACTGACCTTCCGCGCCGCGCGCGAGGCCGAGGCGAACCTGTTGATCCACCCGGTCGTCGGCATGACCAAGCCCGGCGACGTGGACCACTTCACCCGCGTCCGCTGCTATGAGGCGGTGCTGGACCAGTATCCGGCACAGACCACGGCGCTGTCGCTGTTGAACCTCGCCATGCGCATGGCCGGCCCGCGTGAGGCGGTCTGGCACGGCATCATCCGCAAGAATCACGGCTGCACCCACATGATCGTCGGACGCGACCATGCCGGTCCGGGCAAGAACAGCGCGGGCAAGGATTTCTACGACCCCTATGCGGCGCAGGAACTGTTCGCCCAGCACGCCGCCGAGATCGGCATCGAGATGGTCGACTTCAAGCACATGGTCTATGTGCAGGAAAAGGCGCAATACTATCCCGCGAACGAAGTGCCGGAAGGATCGACCGTCCTTGACATCTCGGGCACCGAACTGCGCCGCCGGTTGCGTGAGGGGCTGGATATCCCCGAATGGTTCAGCTTTCCGCAGGTGGTCGCCGAACTGCGCAAGACCAGCCCCGCGCGGTCGAAGCAGGGCTTCACCGTCTTCTTCACCGGCCTTTCCGGCAGCGGCAAATCCACCATCGCCAATGCGCTGATGGTCAAGCTGATGGAAATGGGCGGCCGTCCGGTGACGCTGCTGGACGGCGACGTGGTGCGCAAGCACCTGTCGTCCGAGCTTGGGTTCAGCAAGGAACACCGCGACCTGAACATCAAGCGCATCGGCTATGTCGCCAGCGAGATCACCAAGAACGGCGGCATCGCGATCTGCGCGCCGATCGCCCCTTACACCGCCACGCGGCGGGCCGTGCGCGAGATGGTCGAAGCCTTCGGGGCCTTCGTCGAGGTGCATGTGGCAACCCGCATCGAGGAATGCGAGCGGCGCGACCGCAAGGGTCTCTACAAGCTGGCGCGTGAAGGAAAGATCAAGGAATTCACCGGGATCTCGGACCCTTACGAAGCCCCGACGACCGCCGAACTGGTGGTGGACACTGAAAATGTCGATGTCGACCACTGCGCGCACCAGGTTCTGCTGAAGCTGGAGCAGATGGGTCTGATCCGGGCCTGAGATGCAGCCCCGGCCATGCGCCGGGGCCTTTCGGCATCTTCGGTCAAACCGGCGTCAATGCACGCTCAAGGGCGTGAAGTCATGCTCGCGTGCCAGATGGAAGGCCAGCTTGCGGTCCGCGACCAGCGCCAGCTGGCGTCCGTCCGCGCCATGGACCGACCAGATCACCTCCAGCCCGTCCATCTGTTCGCGCACCTCGTCCGGCAGGTCGGTCACCGCGACTTCACGGACATAGACGATCCGGTCAGCCCCCTGCGGCAACCCGTTGAATGGCGTGTTCATGTCTTGCCCCCTTCCTTCTGGCTGGCATCGTTGCGACCGATCCGGATCGTCTGAACCACGGTCTCCGGCACATGCCGACGCAGGTCGACGTGCAAGAGCCCATGCTCCATCGTGGCTCCCGCAACCTCGACCCCGTCGGCCAGCACGAAACTGCGCTGGAAGGCGCGGGCTGCGATGCCCCGGTGCAGGAAAACCCGTTCGCCGACGTCATCGGCCTGACGGCCACGGACGACAAGCTGCCGGTCCTCGATGGTGATCGACAGGTCATCCTCGCGGAAACCGGCCACCGCCAACGTGATACGGTAGGCGTTCTCCGCCACCGCCTCGATGTTGAAAGGAGGATATCCCTCGGCCCCGGATTTCGCCGTGCGCTCAACCAGCCGTTCAAGCTGCTCGAACCCCAGAAGATACGGGTGGGCCCCAAAGCTCAGTTTCGTCATCGGACAGTCCTTGGCATAAGCGACGGTTCGGTCGGCGGCCCCATGCTTGGGCACCGCATGGGGTGAATATGGGGCCGCCCGCCACGCCCCGCAAGGGCCGGGGCAAACGGCGAATGCGGGGCTTTCAAGCAGAATTCGCGCAGAAACCTTCCCGCAGCGGCGACGCTTTCCTATATCCTTGGCGAGAGGCAGGAACCGATTCGCCAGACCCATGAACGCGCCCACCGAACTCAGCCACGACGAAATGCTCGGCATCCGTCTTGAAGTCCTGCGTCGCGAACACCGCGACCTCGACGCGGCCATTCATGCGCTGGAAGAAACCGGCCGCCCCGACGTGCTGACCCTGCGCCGCCTGAAAAAGCAGAAGCTGGCGCTGAAGGATCAGATCGTGAAGATCGAGGATATGCTGATCCCCGATATCATCGCCTGACGCTTGCCCCCCCGCCCAAGCCAAGGTAAGCGCGCCCCATCAGCCATGGAGGCGCGGATGTCCGTCCAAGTCGGAATCATCATGGGGTCGCAAAGCGACTGGCCCACAATGAAGGCTGCGACCGAAATACTGGAAGAGCTTGGCATTCCCTGCGAAGCGAAGATCGTCAGCGCCCATCGTACCCCGGACCGGCTCTGGGACTACGGCAAGTCCGCAGTGGCGCGGGGCCTGAAGGTGATCATCGCGGGCGCAGGCGGCGCGGCTCATCTGCCTGGCATGATCGCCTCAAAGACCCGGCTGCCGGTCATCGGCGTGCCGGTGCAGACCAGGGCGCTGGCGGGGGTCGACTCGCTTTACTCGATCCTTCAGATGCCCAAGGGCTACCCGGTCGCCACCATGGCCATCGGCGGGGCGGCGAATGCGGGCCTGATGGCGGCGGCGATCCTGGCCGTCTCCGACCCTGCCATTGCCGCGCGTCTGGACGCCTGGCGCGCGGCGCTGTCGGCCTCGATCCCCGAGGAGCCTTCGGATGACTGACCTGCCGCAGGGCGCGACCATCGGCATCCTTGGTGGCGGGCAACTCGGTCGGATGCTTTCCGTCGCCGCCAGTCGGCTCGGCTACCCCTGCCACATCTACGAGCCCGGCGCGGCCCCGGCGGGCGATGTGGCCCGCCAGGTGACCACGGCAGCCTATACTGACGAGGCCGCCTTGCGCGCCTTCGCGGCAAGCGTCGACGTCATCACCTACGAATTCGAGAACGTGCCCGCCTCGGCGCTGGACCTGCTGGAAAGCCTCAAGCCGATCCGCCCGAACCGCCGCGCGCTGGCCATCAGCCAGGATCGGATCGACGAGAAGTCGTTTCTCAACGACCTTGGCCTGCAAACCGCCCCCTGGGCAGCGGTGGGCTCCGAAGCCGCCCTTCGCGCCGCTGCCGGACGACTGGGCCTGCCCGCGATCCTCAAGACCACGCGCCTCGGCTACGACGGCAAGGGCCAGCTCAGGCTGGACCGCGACACCGACCTTGCCGCCGCATGGGCCGCGATGAACGACTCCCCCTGCGTGCTGGAAGGTTTCATCGCCTTCGAGCGTGAGGTCAGTGTCATCGCCGCCCGCAGCCTTGACGGGTCGGTCGCCTGCTACGACCCCGGCGAGAATGTCCACCGCGACGGCATCCTGCGCAGCACCACCGTGCCCGCGCACCTGTCGCCCGCGCAGCGCTCGGACGCCATCCTGATCGCCGCGCGCATCCTCAACGCACTCGATTACGTCGGCGTCATGGGGGTAGAGCTTTTCGTCACGGCGACGGGCCTTCTGGTCAACGAGATCGCCCCGCGCGTCCACAACTCGGGGCATTGGACGCAGGCAGGCTGCGCCGTCGACCAGTTCGAACAGCACATCCGCGCCGTGGCGGGACTGCCCCTCGGCGACGGCCACCGCCATGCCGATGTGGTGATGGAAAATCTGATCGGCGATGATGTGCTGCGGCTGCCCGACCTGCTCAGGTCCCGCGACACCGCGGTCCACCTCTACGGCAAGGGTGCACCGCGTCCGGGCCGCAAGATGGGCCATGTGAACCGCATCCTGCGCCGCGAACGCGGTGCCTGACCGATCGGACAGATCCTTGCGTCAGCCGTGGTCGAACCTTCCCAGTTTCAGAAAGTGCATCACCTGCCGGATCACCGTCGGGTTGACCATCATCCAGGTGTGACTGACCGGAAGCACCAGATGATCCGACATCCCGGCCAGCCGGGTCGAGGCGACGGTCACCTTGCCATCGTCCGGCCCCGGCAGCAGCTGGCTGAACCAGGGGCTGACCGACCGCGTCCCGGCGATGATCCCAAGCGGGTAATCCGCCGCAGGCAAGCGGTTCGGCCAGCTCTCCGGTCCGGTGCCCAGGGTCAGTCCCGCCGGGCCGTTCACCAGTTCGAACCCCTTCCGGTTGCCCAGAACATCCACCAGTTCCGAGCCGTGATTTGGCGGCGCCAGCATCACCACCCGGCCGAGGTCCGGCGGATGCCCCCGCGCCAGAAAGTCGCGCACCAGGATGCCGCCCATCGAATGGGTCACGAAATGCGTGAGCCCAGAAAACGGGGCCGCATGCACGGCCGCCACCTGCCCGACCAGCAGGTCAGGCGCGGCGCGGGTGGACGGATAGGCCGCATGGCTGACCCGGTAGCCAGCCGCCCGCAGCGCCAAACCCATCGCAGCCAGGGACCGTGAGGACCGGGCAAGCCCGTGGACCAGGATCACCCGCTCTGCCCCACCCGCGCCAGAGGCAGCGTCGGACGGGGCGGAAAAGGGCAGGCGCAAGCGGGTCATCGGCGGATCATCGCCCCTCTGACGCCGCTTGCAAAGGGCGGCTCGCACTTACCTTGCGTCACGCCTCGGGCACATCGGTGTCCGGCAGCCCCTGAGCCTTCTGCGCGCGCGCCGCGCGCGCCAGCCGCTCATAGCGCGTGCGGAAGTCCTCCAGCATCGCCTCGTCCAGCTCCTCCAGGTCCAGCAACGCGTTGTGCGCACCCTTGGTGGCCCGGATCAGTTCGTCCAGCTTCAGCTGGATCGCCGCCGTGTCGCGGTTCTGGGTGTTCTGGATCAGGAAGACCATCAGGAAGGTCACGATCGTGGTGCCGGTGTTGATCACCAGCTGCCAGGTGTCGGAAAAGCCGAAGATCGGCCCGGTCACGATCCAGATCGCGATCACGCTCAGCGCCAGGACGAATGTCCCCGGCCGACCGCACCAGCGCGACACCCGTTTCGCCACATCGCCATAGGCCATCATCGCCTCCGGAACCGCCTTGCCCGGCGCACTCTGGACAAAGCGCCCCGCCCGCGCAACCCTGCGACCCATGGCCAAGCTGCAACCCCGCATCGCCGTCCGGGCGCTGATCCTGCACCAGGATCGGCTTCTTCTGGTCAACGCCTATCCCGGGGCCCGGCTCGACCTCTGGTGCGCCCCCGGCGGCGGCTGCGAGGCCGGGCAGTCGCTGCCCGAAAACCTCGCCCGCGAGGTGATGGAGGAAACCGGTCTCGCCATCGCCATCGGCCCTCCCGCCCTCGTGAACGAATTCCACGATCCCAAGACAGGCTTTCACCAGATCGACCTCTTCTTCCGCTGCACGCTCGCTGCTGCTGCTGATCTCGATGACACATGGGAAGACCCCGAAGGCGTCGTCACCGACCGGCAGTTCTTTTCCCGCGCCGACCTCGCCAGGATTCGCTACAAGCCCGACAGCCTGCCCGATGTTGCCTGGGGCCGTCAGACCGCGCATTACGATCCGCTGGAAGCGATCCTGAAATGAGCCGCGCCTTCGTGAACGAGGACGCAGGGAACGACCGCCCGGACCTGCCGCAACTTCCCGTCCCCGCCGGGCCGAACCTTGTCACGCCCCGCGGCCTTGCCGACCTGCAAGCCCGGATCGCCGGGCGTCGGGCTGACCTCGCCACGTTGAAAGCCCGTGCCGACCGGCTCGACAAGCTGCCCGAAGCCGCCGCCGAGCGGGATCTGCGCTGGCTCGAGGCGCGCCTGAAAGCCGCCGTCGTCATCGATCCCGCCGCGCATGATCTGACCGAGGCCGCCTTCGGCCTTCGGGTCACAGTGGCCGACGCGAACGGGACGGAGACGACCTACGAAATCACCGGCGAGGATGAGGCAGACGCCACGCGGCAGCGCATCGCCCCGAACTCTCCGCTTGCCCGTGCGCTGCTGGGGGCGCAGCCCGGCGACGTGGTGACATGGACGCGCCCCTCCGGCAGCCTCGATCTGCAAGTCCTCAGGATAACCCGTGCGGATCCGTGAGCTTTTCCCCGCCGAGGCCGCCCTCGTCGCACAGTTCTACCGCGAGGCGCCGGACTACTGGCTGATGGCCGAGGGCCGCTGCGACCCGGCCGCGAAGGCCTCCGACTTCTTCGCCGACGCGCCGCCGAATTGCGACCCCGCGCAAAGCGACCGGCTGGGCCTTTTCGTCAACCAGCGGCTTTCGGGGGTGGCCGAGCTGTCCTTCGGCTTTCCTGAACGCAACGACGCCTATCTCGGACTGATGCTCCTCGGCCCCTGGGCGCAAGGCGCAGGCCACGGCAAGGCCTTCCTCGCCCATGTCGAAACCCTGGCCCGCAGACGCCACGCCGCGCGGCTGTTCCTGGCCGTGCTTGATGTCAACTTTCGTGGCCGCACCTTCTGGGAACGCGAGGGCTTCACCGATGCCGGGCTTTCGCGTCATGATCCGCGGACCGGTCACACCACCCATCGGCTGGGCAAGACCCTGTAGGGCAGGCTCGCCACGGCCACCCCGCCCAGCACCAGCACCAGCACCAGCACCAGCGCCAGACCCGGCCAGCATCGCCGCACCGGCCATCAGCCGGATCATGGCAAACTGCAGCGCATCGACATGCTCCGCCCGTACCGCCCAGCGGTTCAGGGCCGAATTGGCCGCAAAGGCCGGCATGGTCAGGGCGGTCAAGAGGAACAGGGGCGCAGGATTGGCGGCATGGCGCCTCCCGGCAGGCCGGGCAACGCGGCCCATCTCGCGCCCATGAAAAAGGGCGCCCGAAGGCGCCCTTTCCCGAAGTGCTGCAGCGGTGGATCAGAAATCCATCCCGCCCATGCCGCCGCCGCCCATGCCGCCGCCAGCCGGGGCGCCCTTGGGCTCCGGCCGGTCAGCGATCATCGCTTCGGTGGTGATCAGCAGCGAGGCGACCGAAGCGGCATCCTCAAGCGCCGTGCGCACGACCTTGGCCGGGTCGATCACGCCGAACTTGAACATGTCGCCATATTCTTCGGTCTGCGCGTTGAAGCCGAAGGTCTTGTCCTTCGACTCGCGGATCTTGCCCGCGACGACAGCCCCGTCGACACCGGCGTTCTCGGCGATCTGGCGCAGCGGAGCCTCGAGTGCGCGGCGGACGATGGCGATGCCCGCGTCCTGGTCGCTGTTGGCACCCTTGAGGCCTTCCAGCCCCATCGCTGCCTGCACCAGCGCGACACCGCCGCCGACGATGACACCTTCCTGCACGGCCGCACGGGTCGCGTTCAGCGCGTCGTCGACGCGGTCCTTGCGCTCCTTGACCTCGACCTCGGTCATGCCGCCGACGCGGATGACGGCAACGCCGCCCGCCAGCTTGGCCACACGTTCCTGCAGTTTTTCCTTGTCGTAGTCGCTGGTCGTTTCCTCGATCTGCGCGCGGATCTGGCCGACACGGGCCTCGATCTCGGCCTTGACGCCGGCGCCGTCGATGATGGTCGTGTCATCCTTCTTGATGATGACCTTCTTCGCCCGGCCGAGCATGTCGAGACCGACATTCTCCAGCTTCATGCCGAGGTCATCCGAGATCACCTGACCGCCGGTCAGGATCGCGATGTCCTGCAGCATCGCCTTGCGCCGGTCGCCGAAGCCCGGGGCCTTGACGGCCGCGATCTTCAGACCGCCGCGCAGCTTGTTGACGACCAGCGTGGCCAGCGCCTCGCCCTCGACGTCTTCCGCCACGATGATCAGCGGGCGCTGCGACTGGATCACCGCTTCCAAGAGCGGCACCATCGGCTGCAGCGACGACAGCTTCTTCTCGTGCAAGAGGATGTAGGCGTCTTCCAGCTCGGCGACCATCTTGTCGGCGTTGGTGACAAAGTAGGGCGACAGGTAGCCGCGGTCGAACTGCATGCCCTCGACGACGGTGGTTTCCGTCTCCAGACCCTTGTTCTCCTCGACGGTGATGACACCCTCGTTGCCGACCTTCTGCATCGCTTCCGCGATCTGGCGGCCGATCTCGGCTTCGCCGTTGGCCGAGATGGTGCCGACCTGCGCGACTTCGGCGCTGTCCTTCACCGGACGGGCCATCGCCTTGATCTGCTCGACGACCCTGGCGGTCGCGAGGTCGATCCCGCGCTTGAGGTCCATCGGGTTCAGGCCGGCCGCAACCGACTTCATGCCCTCCTTGATGATGGCCTGGGCCAGCACGGTGGCGGTGGTGGTGCCGTCACCGGCTTCGTCGTTGGTGCGGGAAGCGACTTCCTTCACCATCTGGGCGCCCATGTTCTCGAACTTGTCAGCCAGCTCGATCTCCTTGGCGACGGTGACGCCGTCCTTGGTGATGCGCGGGGCGCCGAAGCTCTTGTCGATGACCACGTTGCGGCCTTTGGGGCCCAGGGTGACCTTGACCGCGTCGGCCAGGATGTTCACGCCACGCAGCATCCGGTCACGGGCGTCGGTGTCGAATTTGACGTCTTTAGCAGCCATTATGATAGCTCCTTGAATGGGTTGATGTCAGGAAAAGCGTTGGGTGGGGTTCGACCCCACCGCCCCTCAGGCGATGATGCCGAGGATGTCGCTTTCCTTCATGATCAGCAGCTCTTCGCCGTTCAGGGTCACTTCGGTGCCCGACCACTTGCCGAACAGGATCCGGTCGCCCGCCTTGACCGACGGCGCGATCAGCTCGCCCGAATCCTTGCGGGCACCTTCGCCCACGGACACGATCTCGCCCTCGGCGGGCTTTTCCTTGGCGGTGTCGGGGATGATCAGCCCGCCTTTGGTCTTTTCGTCAGAAGCGATACGCTTGACCAGGACGCGGTCATGCAATGGTTTGAAAGCCATCTGGGGTACTCCCTTGAGTTTCCAGGTTTGATCTTGATTAGCACTCGACAGGATCGAGTGATAACACTGTTCAGGTAGGCAATCCCCGCCGCCATGTCAACACCCGAGCCCAGGCTTTTCGGTCCGCTTTTTCACATTGCGTTTTGTCATCGCGCTGCCACGATGCGGGCCTGTCGTCTGACCCAGCGGAAGGCCCTTGATGAACCGATTTCTTGCCGCCTGTCTTGCTGTCGCCGTTGTCGCGGCTGCCGCCCTGCCGGCTGCTGCGCAATGCACGGGGCGCGATCTCTTCGATGACATGGCGCCGGACCGCAAGGCCGCGATTGCGGCTGCCGTGGCAGAGGTTCCCTTTGCCAAAGGCAATTTCTGGCGCGCCACACGCGGCGACCAGGTCATCACCATCGCCGGGACCTACCATATGGAAGACCCGCGCCTTGCACCGATCATGGCCGCACTCGCGCCGACGATCGCGACGGCAAGGACCGTGCTGGTCGAGGCCGGACCCAAGGAAAAGCAGGCGCTGACGGATCTGATCGCCCGCGATCCGTCCAGGATGCTCATCACCTCCGGCCCGACGCTTTACGAACAGCTGCCGCGCGACGTCTGGGACCAGCTGGCCACGGCCATGTCCCAGCGCGGTATCCCTGGTTTCATGGCCGCCAAGTTCCGGCCGTGGTATGTCCTGGCCGTGCTGGCCGTGCCGCCGTGCGCGATGGCCCAGATGACCGACCCGAAGGGCCTGGACGGGCTGGTCATCGACGAGGCGCTCGCCCAGGGCAGGCCGATCCGGGCTCTCGAACCCTTCGAGACGATCTTCCGCATCTTCGACAGCATGTCCGAAGACGAGATCATGGCGATGATGAAATCGACGCTGGCGATCGAGGACCGCGCCGAAGACCACGCCGCAACCCTTGCCAACAGGTATTTCGCCGGTGAAAGCCGGGCCATGTGGGAATTCATGCGCTTTGCAAACTACGATCTGCCCGGCTACACGCGGGCCCAGGTGGATGCCGAGTTCGGCAAGATGGAGGAGGTGCTGATGAAGGCACGCAACCGGGCCTGGCTTCCGGTCCTGACCCGGGCCGCGTCCGAAGGGCCCGCCTTCGCCGCTTTCGGTGCCTTGCATCTTTCGGGCGAAGAGGGCGTCCTCAACCTCCTCAAGGCCGAAGGCTTCGACCTTCAGCCGCTGGCGCTGCCCTGAACCGCTCCCGGTCAGGTGCTCTGTCGCCGCATTTTGCCTTGTCCGGTTTCCATGCGGCGGCTACCGTCTTCCACCGGGGATCAAGGAGCCGCGATGCAGACCGTCCCCGTCTCAAGACAGGTCTTTGGCATTGGCTGCGTCACCGGTGCCACTGTCGCCTGGAGCACCTTCGGGTTCTTCACCCTCAGCGTCTCGGCCGATACGCCGACCGTTCTGCTCTGGCGCGGTATCTTCGGGGCGTCGAGCCTGCTCTTGGTCTTGGTTCTTCGCGAGGGGCTTCCCGGGATTTCCGGCTTTGGCCGACTTGGCCGGATGGGCTGGGCCTTCGGCACCTGCGGCGGGCTCGCGGGTCTGACCACCATCATGGCGCTGCGCGAAACCTCGGTCACCCATGTCGCCGTCATCTTCGCCACGGCGCCGTTCTTCGCGGCGGCCATCGGCTGGCTTTTCCTGCACGAGCGTCCGGGCCGATCGGCCGTCATCGCAAGCGGCGTCGCCGTGGTCGGTGCCGTGACCATGGTTGGTCTCGGCCGGGAAGGGACGCTTTACGGGGATGCTCTGGCCGTGGTCTCGGTGATCGCCTATTCCGGGCTCATCGTGATCTCGAAAAGCAATCCCGGCATTCCAAGCCTGCCAGCCTCGGTGCTTTCGGTGTCCTTCACCACTCTGGCCGCCGTTCCCTTTCTGACCGGCTTTTCGATCCCCTATGCCGACCTGCCGATGCTGGCCGCGTTCGGCGTCGTCAACTCGGCGCTGGCCATCTGGCTGTTCATGATCGGAGCAAGGCATCTGCCCGCGATCCAGACCGCCCTGATCGGCGCGCTGGAAACGCCGCTGGCACCGTTCTGGGTCTGGCTGGCCTTTGGCGTCGCGCCCGGGCTTCTGACCATGGTCGGCGGGGCCATCGTCGTCGGGGCGGTCGTATGGCATATCTTCCAGGACACCAAACCAGCAGGTCGCTGACCCGGCAGCTTCTCTGGCCAGGCCCGCGATCACGCTGGTGGCCGAGCTTCGGCTCGAGCGTGATGAGGAAAAAGTGGACTCCGGTTTTCCGCGTCAATCACGCGACCACCAAGAACCGGGATCGGGGCCGGTGACAAGCCGGACACCGCGCCCTATACACGGCGCAACTCTCCATCCCGCAGGCGCATCAATGACCGGCTCCATCTTCGGCTTCCTGTCCCGCTCCGTCCTGTCGGAAGGCACCGGCCTTTCTCAGGCCGAAGCAGTCGCCTCGCAGGACCTGCCGCCGTGATCCTTCCCGGCAAGATCGCCCGGCTTTACGTCCTTGATCTCGGGCTGTTCGAGGTCCGTGGTGGCGAGCGTGTCATCGGCATCCCCGGCTTCCTCTTCGAAACCGACCGGGGTCAGCGCATCCTGTTCGACACCGGCTTCCCGCCCGACTATCTGACGGACCCCGACCGTCCCGGCCGGGACGGCCTGCCGCGCTTTGGCCGCCTTCTTGCCTTCCGCGCGGACCAGACCGCCGTCGGCGCTCTTGGCCTTCTCTGCCTTTGCGCGGCGGACATCGACCTTGTCGTCCTCAGCCACGGTCATATCGACCATGTCGGTTCGCTGCCGCTGTTCGCCCATGTGCCGATCGTCCTGACCTCGCGCGAACGGGCCGCGCCGGCACCCCTCTATTTCGGCGACGCCCGTCCGATCCCCTGGCCCGAGGCGCGCTATCACCTGATCGACGCCGACACCCCGGTCTGCGACGGCCTGACCCTGATCCCGACCCCCGGCCATACGCCCGGCCACCTTTCGGCCATCGCAGCCCTGCCCGACGGGCGCAGCATGGTCCTTGCGGCCGATGCGATCAACCGCGCGGCGGAACCCGCCGAAGGCTTTGCAGATGCCGATGATCCCGCCGCCGCCCAGGCTTCGGCGACGCGCCTTCTGTCGCTCGCCCCGCCCGATGCCGTCCTGATCTACGGTCACGACCCCGCGCAGTGGCCAGGTCTGCCCAAGGCGCCTCGGCCGTGGTGACCGACCGACGCCCCGGGCTGGCGATGGTCGTCGCCGCGACCCCGACCTGAATCACCGCCCCGTGACACTGCCCGCGCCGCCGCATATAAGCCGCCGCAAACACCCACCCCGCGCAAAGGGCACTCCCATGACCACGCTCGTCTTCGGCCACAAGTCCCCCGACACCGATGCCACCATGTCCGCCATCGTCTGGGCCTGGTATCTGACCAACCGCCGCGGTGGCCAGGCCGAGCCGCGCCTTCTGGGCGAACCGAACACCGAAGCCGCCTTTGTCCTGAAACACTGGGGTTTCCGCAAGCCCGCGATCATCGCCGACGTCGAGGCCGGTCAGAACGTGGTCATCGTCGACACCAACAACCCCGCCGAACTGCCTCCGTCGATCAACGAGGCCAACATCATGGCGATCATCGACCATCACATGCTGGTCGGCGGCCTGAAGACCCGCGCCCCGATCAACGTGGTCATGCGCCCTCTGGCCTGCACCGCCACCGTGATGCACGACATCATGGGCGACGACGTCGCGGGCCTCCCGCGTGAGATCAAGGGCGCGATGCTGTCCTGCATCCTGTCGGACACTCTGGAATTCCGCTCTCCCACCACGACCGACCACGACAAGGCCGTGGCCGAAAAACTGGCCGCCGACCTCGGCGTTTCGATCCCCGAGCTTGCGACGCAGATGTTCGAGGCCAAGTCCGACGTTTCCGCCTTCTCCGACGCCGAACTTCTGCGCATGGACTCCAAGGAGTATACCGTCGCGGGCAAGGAACTCCGCGTCTCGGTTCTGGAAACCACCGCACCGAAGATCGTCCTCGACCGCAAGGCCAGCCTGATGCAGTCGATGGCGGGCGTGGCAAAAGAGGACGGCGCCGATCAGGTCCTCCTCTTCGTCGTCGACATCCTGAAGGAAGAGGCGACGCTTCTGGTCCCGAACGACCTTGTCAGGCAACTGGCCGAAGCGTCCTTCGGGGCCAAGGTGACCGGCGACACGGTCGTTCTCCCCGGCATAATGAGCCGAAAGAAACAGATCATTCCGGCGTTGAAGCTCTGATATTGCACTGTCGCCCATGCATACATGCGCATGATTGTATGGAATACGCGATGACTACCGAAAACAGACTGCCGGTCAGCGGCGAAAGGGCCCCCGAATGACCGAAATCATCCGATCCCTCGCGAACCTTGCCGGCCGATACGATGCCGTCTTCTGCGACCTCTGGGGCTGCCTGCACAATGGCAAGACGGCGTTCCCGACTGCCGTTGCGGCCTTGCTGGGGTTTCGCGCGACCGGGGGCAAGGTTGTCCTCCTGACCAACGCGCCGCGCCCGAAATCCAGCGTTGTCAGGCAGTTGGATGCTCTCGCTGTCCCCCGCGACGCCTGGGATGTCGTCGTCACCTCCGGCGACGCCGCCCAGATGGGGATGCTGTCCGGTGCCGTGGGCCGGAAGGTCCACCACATCGGCGCGCTGAAGGATGAGCCTTTCTTCACCGACTTCGCCGAGGATCTTGCCGCCTACGCCGCAACTCAGCCTGCCATCACCCGGGTCGCCCTGAAAGAGGCCGACGGCATCGTCTGCACCGGCCTCGCCGATGACCTGACCGAGACACCTGACGACTACCGCGCGGCCCTTCTCTTGGGCAAGACCCTTGGCCTGCCGATGCTGTGCGCCAACCCCGACATCGTGGTCGACATGGGCGACAAGCGGCTTTACTGCGCAGGCGCACTGGCGCAAGCCTACGAGGCGATGGGCGGCACCGCGCTGTATTTCGGCAAGCCGCATCCGCCGATCTACGACCTCGCCCGCCGCCGTCTGGCCGAGGCGGGCGGCCCCTCCGACCCGCAGATCCTCTGCATCGGCGACGGGATTTCCACGGATATTCAAGGCGGCATCGCAGAAGGCCTCGACACGCTTTTCATCACCGGCGGGCTTGAGGCCGACCGCTTCGGCCCGGACATCGAGAACCCGGAGCAAGCCCGTCTGGACGATTGGCTGGACGGAAAAGAACTGTCCCCCACCTTTGCCATGGGTCGCCTGCGCTGATCTATCAGCAACATTCATGCTAATTTTGATACTGTATTGAACATTTATTGCGCAACGGATTGTTCTGCGCTGCGGCATGTGTTAGCGTTCGGCCATGACCGAAAGGGAATCGGACCCCATGCTCGACAACATGCCGCGCGGCACGATCTGCATCGAGGACATCGAAATCGGCATGTCCCGGCACCTGGTCAAGGTCGTCACCGACCGGGACATCGAGCTTTTCGCCGAAGTGTCCACCGACCGGAACCCCGTCCACCTTGACGAACACTACGCTCAGGACACGATCTTTGCGGGCCGTATCGCCCACGGCATGCTGACCGCAGGTCTGATCTCTGCCGTCATCGGCGAACAGCTTCCCGGCCACGGCACCGTCTACCTCGGCCAAAGCCTGCGCTTCATCGCCCCCGTCCGCCCCGGCGACATGGTCCGGGCCGAGGTCACAGTTACCGCGATCGACCACGCCAAACGCCGAGTCACCCTTGAAACCCTCGCCTCGGTGGGTAAAACCGTAGTCCTGAAAGGTGAGGCGCTGGTTCTCGCGCCCAGCCGCAAGTTCGACTGACGGGGCAAACGCCCCCTGCAAGGGCGCGGATGCAGATTCATCAGGACTTCCAGTGGCTTGACCCGACTGCTCGGGGTGCATCCTGCGCCATGGGCAATTTCGACGGCGTGCATCTGGGCCACCGGTCCGTCATCGACCTGGCCCGGGGCCGCGGCCCATTGGGCATCATCACCTTTGAACCCCACCCGCGCCAGGTCTTCGCCTCCGACGCTCCACCGTTCCGCCTGATGAACGCCGAGGCCCGCGCCAACCGGCTGGCCAAGCTGGGCGTCGAACACCTGTTCCAGATCCCCTTCAACCGCGCCCTCGCCGCCCTTACACCCGAGGAATTCGCCCGCGATGTTCTCGCCGAAGGTCTCGGAATCGCTCATGTTGTCGTCGGCGCGGACTTCTGTTTCGGCAAGGGCCGCGCCGGCAGCGCCAAGGATCTGACAACCCTCGGCGACCGTTTCGGCTTTGCCACCACCATCGCGCCCCTGGTCGAAATCGCCGGACGAGAGGTGTCCTCGACCGCGATCCGCCAGGCCCTGACCGACGGCCGCCCCCGCGACGCCGCCGACATGCTGGGCCACCTGCACCGGATCGAGGGTGAGGTGATCCACGGCGAAAAGCGGGGGCGCGAGTTGGGTTATCCCACCGCCAACATGGCGCTGAGCGGCCTCCACCTGCCGCGCTTCGGGGTCTATGCCGTCAAGGTCGACGTGCTGACCGGCCCCCATGCCGGCCCTTACACGGGCGCTGCCAGCCTTGGCGTCCGCCCGATGTTCGCGGGCGAAGCGCCGAACCTGGAAACCTTCCTCTTCGATTTCAAGGGCGACCTCTACGGCCACCACCTGTCCGTCGCGCTGGTCGATTTCCTGCGGCCCGAGATGAAATTCGACGGACTTCCCGCGCTGATCGCCCAGATGGACGCCGACTGTGCGAGGGCGCGCAAGATTTTTGCCGGGCCATGACCGCGCTGCGCCCGCGCTTCTGGGAAAACGTCCCGCTGTCGAAGATGACCCAACAGGAATGGGAGGCCCTCTGCGACGGCTGCGGCAAGTGCTGTCTGAACAAGCTGGAGTATGAGGACACCGGCGAGGTCGCCTATACCCGCATAAGTTGCCGCCTGTTCGACGGCGACACCTGCCAGTGCCGCGACTATCCGAACCGCAAGCTGCATGTGCCCGAATGCGTGGTGTTGACCCCGAAGACTCTGCCGAAGATCGCCTATTGGATGCCCTCGACCTGCGCCTACAAGCGGTTGTTCCAGAAAAAGAAACTGCCGGACTGGCACCCCTTGGTGACGGGCGACCCGGACAGCACCCATACCTCCGGCAACGGGATCAAGGGCATCACCCTGTCGGAAACCGACATTCCCGAAGATGACTGGGAAGACTATCTGATCGAGGAAACACCCTGATGCGCTTTGCATCCGACAACACCTCCGGCGCCGCGCCCGAAGTCATGGCTGCCCTTGTGCAGGCGAACGACGGCTACGACCGCAGCTACGGTGCCGATGCCGCCATGGCCCGGGTGACCGATCTGGTGCGCGGGATCTTCGAGGCACCCGACGCCGTGGTCCACCTCGTCGCGACCGGCACTGCCGCGAACGCGCTTGCCATTGCCACCCACTGCCCGCCCTGGGGTGCCGTCTTCTGCCACACCCATGCACATGTCGCCGAAGACGAATGCAACGCGCCCGAGTTCTATTCGGGGGCCAAGCTGGTGCTGGTGCCCGGCGACCACGGCAAGATCACTCCCGAAGCCCTGACGCGGGCCCTTGGCACCACTGGCGAAAGCGGCGTCCACGGCGTCCAGCGCGGGATGCTGTCGCTGACCAATGTGACCGAAGCCGGGACGGTTTACACCCCGTCCGAGATCGCCGCCTTGACCGCACTGGCCAAGGCCAGGGGCATCCCCATCCACCTGGACGGCGCGCGCTTTGCCAATGCGCTGGTCGCGACGGGGGCGACCCCGGCACAGATGACCTGGAAAGCCGGGATCGACGTCCTGTCCTTGGGCGGCACCAAGAACGGCTGCCTGGGGGTGGAGGGCGTCGTCCTTTTCAACTCCGACAAGGCCTGGGAACTGGAGTTGCGCCGCAAACGGGGCGGGCATCTCTTCTCCAAGCACCGGTTCCTCTCGGCCCAGATGGAGGCCTATCTGACCGACGGCCTCTGGTTGCGACTTGCAGCGCAGGCCAACGCCATGGGCCAGCGCCTCGTCCGGGGCCTGCGCGACCGGCAGGCCCACGTCCCCCCGGCCGATGCCAACATGCTCTTCCCCGAATGGGCCGCAGGCCACCATGACAGGCTGGAGCGTGTCGGGGCCGCCTACTACCGCCTCCCCGCCCCGGAAGGCCGCGAACGTGCCCGTCTTGTCGCAAGCTGGTCGACAACCGAGGCCGATGTCGACCGGTTTCTTGCCGCCTTCTGACCTCATGCTGCACCCGCAGCAGAATCCGCGCCATTCGCATTGCCGGGCGTTTGCAACTGTCGGTGCCGGTGATAAGCCCGTGGCACGTCACGAATCCGTCATCCAGGGGGGCTCATGCCAGCCGTCACCGAACCGAAGCTGATCGCCGGAAACGCCAACCTTCCCCTGGCCAAGTCCATCGCACGGCGGATGTCGATGCACCGGGGGATGAGCGTCAGCCTGGTCGAGGCGCGCGTCGAACGCTTCAACGACCAGGAGATCTTCGTCGAGGTGTTCGAAAATGTCCGTGGCGAGGATATGTATGTCATCCAGCCGACCTCGAACCCGGCGAACGACAACCTGATGGAGCTTCTGATCATGGTCGATGCGCTGCGCCGGTCCTCGGCCAGCCGCATCACCGCCGTGATCCCCTATTTCGGTTATGCCCGGCAGGACCGCCGCGCCAAGGCCCGCACGCCGATCACCGCGAAGCTCGTCGCCAACATGATCGAGACGGCGGGGGTCGACCGGGTCTTGACCCTCGACCTTCATGCCGCGCAGATCCAGGGTTTCTTCGACATCCCCGTCGACAACCTCTACGCCTCGCCGATCTTCGCCCTTGACGTCGAACACAACTTCAAGGGCCAGATGGATGACCTGATGGTCATCTCTCCTGATGTCGGTGGCGTGGCGCGCGCACGGGAACTGGCCAAGCGGATCAACGCCCCGCTCGCCATCGTCGACAAGCGGCGCGAGAAGGCCGGGGAAATCGCGGGCATGACCGTGATCGGCGATGTCCGAGGCCGCAAGTGCATCATCGTCGACGACATCTGCGACACCGCCGGCACGCTGTGCAAAGCCGCCGAAACGCTGTTGGAGGCCGGCGCGACCGAGGTCCACAGCTACATTACGCATGGGGTGCTGTCCGGCCCCGCCGTCGAACGCGTGCAGAATTCAGTGATGAAGTCGCTGGTCATCACCGATTCGATTGCGCCGACCGAACAGGTCAAATCCGCCAAGAACATCCGCATCGTCCCCACCGCGCCGATCTTCGCGCAAGCCATCCTGAACATCTGGGGTGGGATGTCGGTGTCTTCCCTGTTCGAGACCGACACGCTCGTGCCGATCTACGAAGGCCTCTATCAGCGCAGCTGACCCGGTTTTGCGCCGGTCTTGCCACAAAGTCAGCGCAATGACGCTATAGCACCCGGATTGTTGCGAAGGCCTGGCAGGATCGCCTGGCCCCGGTATGGTCGGGTGGACAGATGATGTGGTCTCGGACAGCGGCACAGACGACCGGCCCGCGCGGCATTCTGCATCTGTTGCCGACGGAACGCCGCATGCTCTGGCTGATCGCCGGTGTCGGCCTGCTGGCTGTCGCACTGGCGCTTGCGATGCAGCGTCAGGTCAACTGGCCGCCTTTCCTCGGCGGCTATATCGGAACTTTGGGGCTGGCCGCTGTCGGCGGCTATGTGCGGCAGGCGAAAGGCGCACCGCGCATTGCCCTTGCCCTGGTCGGCACGTCGATCTTCACCGGTTTCACTGCCGTATCGTCCTTGTTCATCTTCGCTCTTTTCCCGCTGCCGAACCCGCTGATCGACCCGACGCTGATCAAGCTGGACGCAGCCCTCGGCTACAACTGGCCGGCGCTGGTTGCCTGGCTCGCCGATTACCCCGGTCTTGCCTTGGTTCTGGGCTATGTCTACCAGTCTGCCCTGTTCCAGATCCTGCTGACCATCGTCCTTCTCGCAGCGCTTGCGCGCGAAATCGCGCTGCACCGCTTTCTCTTCGTCGGCATCCTGACACTGATCCTCGCCGTCTCGATCTGGTGGCTTGTCCCCAGCGTCGGACCGTCCGCCTTCCTGTCGATCCCCGAGTCCGACCGTCTGGCGACCGGGCTCTACTTCAACCCCGCCTATGGTGCGTATCTGCGCAATCTGGTCGAGATCGGACCGCGCGTGATCAGCCCCGAGATCATCACCGGTGTCGTCGCCTTTCCATCCTACCACATGATCATGGCGTTGATGGTGGTCTGGTTTACCCGCGGAACCTTCGCCCTCCTGCCTGCGCTCGTGACCAACATCGCGATGGTGCCCGCAACCCTGATCCACGGCGGACACCACCTGGTCGACCTGTTCGCTGCGGTGGTGGTCTTCGCCTTTGCCGTTTGGGTGGCAAACCGCCTGATCCCGTCAGAGCCATGAGCCGACCGGACCGATAAGCCGCTCCATGGATCGGGCGGCGTCACAAAAACCGAAAGGGCCCCGAAGACCAGGGCCCTTGCAATCTCGTTCCTTTGCCGCTGCGGGCACAGTCAGATGCCGGCAGCCGCCTTCATCGCAAGCAGATCGGCCACGGCCTTGTCGGCGGCGTCCTTGTCGGGGTTGACCGCCGCCGCCTCGCAGGCGTCAGCAACCAGCGCATCCAGCGCCGCCGGGGTCAGCTCGTGCAGCGGAACCGCCTGTTCGGCCAGGACCGACACGCCCGTCGCGCTGATCTCGGCAAAGCCGCCGGTCACGATATAGGCCTTCACGCCGTCGGCCGCGATCACCCGCAACACTCCCGGCCGCAGGCCGGTGATGGTGGCCGCATGACCCTCCATCGCCGTCAGATCGCCCATCGCGCCGGGGATCTGGACCTCGGTCGCCCGGAACGACGCCAGGCGGCGCTCCGGGCTCACAAGGTCGAATTGAACCGTGCTGGCCATGTCGCCCCCTTACGCCGCCGCCGCCGCAAGTTTGGCCGCCTTGGCTTTCACTTCCTCGATGTCGCCGACCATGTAGAAGGCGGCTTCCGGCAGGTGGTCATATTCGCCGTTAACCACCGCCTTGAACGAGGCAATGGTCTTCTCCAGCGGCACCTGCACGCCGTCCGACCCGGTGAACACTTTCGCCACGTCGAACGGCTGCGACAGGAAACGCTGGATCTTCCGGGCGCGCGACACCGTCAGCTTGTCGTCTTCCGAAAGTTCGTCCATGCCAAGGATGGCGATGATGTCCTGCAGCGACTTGTAGCGCTGAAGCACGCCCTGAACCGAACGGGCGACGTCATAATGCTCTTGCCCGATGACCGCCGGGTCCAGAAGCCGAGAGGTCGAATCGAGCGGGTCCACCGCCGGGTAGATCCCAAGCTCCGAGATCGCCCGCGACAGAACCGTCGTGGCATCAAGGTGGGCGAAGGACGTGGCCGGCGCGGGGTCGGTCAGGTCGTCGGCCGGAACGTAGATCGCCTGCACCGAGGTGATGGACCCGGCCTTGGTCGAGGTGATGCGTTCCTGCAGCGCGCCCATGTCGGTCGCAAGCGTCGGCTGATAGCCCACGGCCGAAGGGATCCGGCCAAGGAGAGCCGAGACTTCGGAACCGGCTTGCGTGAAGCGGAAGATGTTGTCGACGAAGAACAGCACGTCCGTGCCCGACTGGTCGCGGAACTGCTCGGCCAGGGTCAGGCCGGTCAGCGCCACGCGGGCACGCGCCCCCGGCGGTTCGTTCATCTGACCGTAGACCAGCGCCACCTTGGAGGCGGTCAGGTCGTCGATCTTGATGACGCCCGATTCGATCATCTCGTGGTAGAGGTCGTTCCCCTCACGCGTCCGCTCGCCCACTCCGGCGAACACCGAATAGCCCGAGTGCACCTTGGCGATGTTGTTGATCAGTTCCATGATCAGAACCGTCTTGCCCACGCCCGCACCGCCGAAAAGGCCGATCTTGCCGCCCTTGGCGTAGGGTGCCAAGAGGTCGATCACCTTGATGCCGGTGACCAGCACCACCGATTCCGTCGCCTGTTCGGAGAACGCCGGGGCGGGGCGGTGAATGGCACGGGTTTCCTTGGCCACGACCGGACCCTTCTCGTCCACCGGCTCGCCGATGACGTTCAGGATGCGGCCCAGCGTCGCGTCTCCGACGGGCACCGAAATCGGCGAGCCGAGGTCCTTGACCGCAGCGCCGCGCACCAGGCCTTCGGTCGCGTCCATCGCGATGCAGCGGACGGTGTTCTCGCCCAGGTGCTGGGCCACTTCCAGAACCAGACGCTTGCCGTTGTTGGTGGTCTCCAGCGCGTTCAGGATCGCGGGAAGCGCGCCGTCGAACTGCACGTCGACGACAGCGCCGATGACCTGGGTCACGCGGCCAGCGCCTGCGGATGCTTTCGGGGCTTTTGCCATTGTTGTCTACTCCGGGTTCGTCAGAGCGCCTCGGCGCCCGAAATGATTTCGATAAGCTCTTTGGTGATCGCGGCCTGACGGCTCCGGTTGTACTGGATCGTCAGCTTGTTGATCATGTCGCCTGCGTTGCGCGTCGCGTTGTCCATCGCGGACATCCGAGCGCCCTGCTCGCTGGCACCGTTTTCCAGAAGGGCGGTGAAGATCTGCGTCGCAACCCCGCGCGGCAGCAGGTCGGCCAGGATCGCTTCCTCGCTCGGTTCATAGTCATACAGCGCCGTGGCACCGGCGGCCTCGAACCGGGCCGGGATCACCTGCTGCTCGGTCGGGATCTGGCTGATCACCGACTGGAAGCGGTTGTAGAAGATCGTCACCACGTCCACTTCGCCGGCCTCGAACGCCGCCATAACCTCGCGCGCGACGCCTTGCGCATTGGCATAGCCCACGCGCTTGACCTCGCTCAGATCGACGTGGCCGACAAAGGTATTGCCCCAGTCGCGTCGCAACTGCTCGCGGCCCTTCTTGCCGACCGTCAGCATCTTCACCGTCTTGCCCGCCGCCGCCAGCTCGTTGGCGCGCAACCGGGCCAGCTTGACGATCGAAGAGTTGAAACCGCCGCAGAGACCGCGTTCCGAGGTCATCACCACCAGAAGGTGCACCTGCTCGCGGCCGTTCCCGGCCAGCAGCTTCGGTGCGCCGTCCCCGGTGCCGACACCGGCGGCCAGCGCCGACATCACCGCCGTCATCCGCTCGGCAAAGGGCCGGGCGGCCTCGGCGGCTTCCTGGGCGCGGCGCAGTTTTGCCGCCGCGACCATCTGCATCGCCTTGGTGATCTTCCGCGTGTTCTTCACGCTTCCGATCCGGTTCTTGAGATCCTTCAGGCTGGGCATCTGCCTACTCCCTCAGGGCCGCTCAGGCGAAGTTCTTGGCGAAGGCGTCAAGTTCGGCGCGGACCGCTTTTTCCAGATCGCCCGCCACCTTGCGGTCGTTCTTGGTGATGTCCTCCAAAAGCGCCTTGCCCTGCGTGCGCAGGTGCTTCAAGAGCCCCGCCTCGAACCGGCCCACGTCCTTGACCGCCACCTTGTCCAGATAGCCCGCGGTGCCCGCGAAGATCACGCAGACGATCTCGGCGTTGGTCAGCGGCGAATACTGGTTCTGCTTCATCAGTTCCGTCAGGCGAGCGCCCCGGTTCAATAGCGCCTGGGTCGAGGCGTCAAGGTCGGACCCGAACTGCGCGAAGGCCGCCATTTCGCGGTATTGCGCCAGCTCCAGCTTCACCTTGCCCGCGACCGACTTCATCGCGTTGGTCTGGGCGGACGAACCCACACGGCTGACCGACAGACCCGTGTTCACCGCCGGACGGATGCCCTGGTAAAAGAGTTCCGTCTCCAGGAAGATCTGCCCGTCGGTGATCGAGATCACGTTCGTCGGGATGAAGGCCGACACGTCGCCGCCCTGGGTTTCGATGATCGGCAGCGCGGTCAGCGAGCCCGAGCCGAAATCCTCGTTCAGCTTCGACGAGCGTTCCAGAAGACGCGAGTGCAGGTAGAACACGTCGCCCGGATAGGCCTCACGCCCCGGCGGACGGCGCAGGAGAAGCGACATCTGGCGGTAGGCCACAGCCTGCTTCGAGAGGTCATCATAGATGATCAGCGCGTGACGGCCATTGTCGCGGAAGAACTCCGCCATCGCGGTCGCGGCATAGGGGGCCAGGAACTGCAGCGGCGCCGGGTCCGAGGCGGTCGCGGCGACGACGATGGTATAGGCGTCCGCACCGCTTTCCTGCAGCTTCTTCACCAGCTGCGCCACGGTCGACCGCTTCTGGCCGATGGCCACATAGACGCAGTAGAGCTTCTTCGATTCGTCGGTGCCGGCGGCGTCGTTGTAGGATTTCTGGTTCAGGATCGTGTCCAGGGCCACGGCAGTCTTGCCGGTCTGGCGGTCGCCGATGATCAGCTCGCGCTGGCCACGGCCGACGGGGATCATCGCGTCCACGGCTTTCAGGCCGGTCGCCATCGGCTCATGCACCGATTTGCGCGGGATGATGCCCGGGGCCTTCTGGTCGGCCACCCGACGCTCGGTCGACACGATCGGCCCCTTGCCGTCGATCGGGTTGCCAAGGCCGTCCACGACGCGGCCCAGAAGACCGTTGCCCACCGGCACGTCCACGATGGACTTGGTGCGCTTGACGGTGTCGCCTTCCTTGATGTCCTGGTCCGACCCGAAGATCACGATGCCGACGTTGTCGACTTCGAGGTTCAGCGCCATCCCGCGGATGCCGCCGGGGAATTCGACCATCTCGCCGGCCTGCACATTGTCCAGGCCATGGACGCGGGCGATCCCGTCGCCGACCGACAGCACGCGGCCAACTTCCGCCACTTCGGCGTCCTTGCCGAAATTCTTGATCTGCTCTTTCAGGATCGCAGAGATCTCAGCAGCCTGAATTCCCATCACCCAACCTCTTTCATTGCATTTTGCAGGGCCGCGAGCTTTGCCTTGACCGAGGTGTCGATCATGGTCGAGCCCAGCTTGACGACAAGACCGCCGATAAGGCTTTCATCGACGGTCGTTTTCAGTTTCACGGTCTTGCCGACGCGGGCTTTCAGCGTCTCGGCAAGTTTCTTCGATTGCGCGGCCGACAGCGCCTGCGCGGCGGTGACCTCGGCGGTCACTTCGCCCTTCTCGGCGGCGATCAGGTCGGCAAGTTGTGCCGCGAACTGCGGCAGCACGAAAAGACGGCGCTTGTCGGCCATCAGGGCCAGCGTGTTGGCGGTCAGCGGGTTCAGCCCAAGCCTGGCAGCGATGGCCGCGATGGCCTTGGCCTGATCCTCGCGGCTGACCACCGGCGAAGCGATCACGGCACGCAGGTCAGAACTGGCTGCAAGGGTTTCGGTCAGGGCGGCGGTGTCGGCCTCCAGGGCCTGCAGCACGCCATCGTCCTTGGCCAGTTCGAACAAGGCCGAAGCATAGCGTGCGGCGATGCCCAGAGAGATCGAAGCTGGTTCTGACACGTCAACCCTTCCGTATGTTTCGCGCCCAGGGCTCTGGTGAACCGGGCAGTCCCTTCAGCACACACCTCGACCGTCGTCGCAGGCGGCGCAGTTCGTCGCGCGGTGCTTAGCAGAGGCTTTCTCACCCCGCAACCGGGATACTCGCCGTTTCGTGAGGGATTCTGGCTTGGCTCGCTGGTCACTTTGTCGCTGCCGCCGCCACGCTGCGGCTCGCCGCCTCAATCCTCCGGCGACTGCCGGTTCATCGCCGGTTCGGGACTGCCCTTGCCCACCCCTTCCAGCGCCCGCAGCGGTCGGCGCACCACCGCGCCCAGCCCGCCCCGCGTCGGGGCAGCGACCTGCTTTGTCACCTCGACCATCAGGACGCCACCCGCAAGCCACGGCATCCGCCGCCCGAAACTTTCCCAGAAATTTGCCGACCGCAGCCAGAACCGCGTGGCCGAGGGCGGGGCGAACAGGACCGAGCAACTGCGTTCCGGCATGAAGCCGTGCCGCTTCAGCTGCGCTTCCAGCTGCGCCACGGAATAGGGCCGTCCGAACCCGAAGGGCGTCACGTCACGCCGCGACCAGAGCCCGATCCGGTTCGGCACCACAAACAGCGCCCGTCCACCTGGCCCCAGAACCCGATGCGCCTCCTCCAGCACCGCCGAGGGCGTCTCCGATGTCTCCAGCCCGTGCAAAAGCACCAGTCGGTCGACCAGCCCGGTGGGCAGCGGCCAGGCGGTGTCCTCGCAAAGGACAGAGACGTTGTCCATCCCGGCAGGCCAGGGCATCACCCCCTGCGGCCCCGGCATCAGCCCGATCACCCGCCGCGCCTCGGTCAGATAGGGGCGCAGAAGCGGCACCGCAAAGCCGAAGCCCGCCACCGTCTCCCCAGCCTGCGGCGGCCACAGCCGCACCATCTGGTCGCGGATCGCCCGCTGCGCCACCCGGCCAAGCTGGGTGCGATAGTAGAAATTCCGAAGGTCCAGCACATCAAGGTGCATTGCGGCAGGTCGTCCTTCCGGTCAGTCTTGCCCCAACCTAGACATTCGGGGGCCAAAAAACCATGCCGCTTGAACTCGTGACCATCCCCTGCCTGTCAGACAACTACGCCTATCTCATCCACGACGCCGAGACCGGCCAGACCGCCGTGATCGACGTCCCCGAGACAGGCCCCATCCTCGCCGCACTCGAGGCCCACCAGTGGCGGCTCACCGACATCCTGATCACCCACCACCACGACGACCATATCCAGGGCGTCGATGCCTTGCGCGCCCGAACCGGTGCCCGGGTGCTGGGAGCCGCCGCCGACGCCCACCGCCTGCCCCGCCTCGACCAGACCCTGACCGAGGCCGACACCGTCTTTCTCGGCCGCGACCCCGCCCGCGTGATCGATGTCCCCGGCCACACCCTCGGCCACATCGCCTTCCACTTCCCCGACAGCCGCCTGTGCTTTACCGCCGACAGCCTGATGTCGGGGGGCTGCGGGCGGCTGTTCGAAGGCAGCCCTGCGCAGATGCACGCCAGCCTGCGGAAACTGGCCGCGCTGCCGCCGGACACGCTGGTCTGCTCGGGCCACGAATACACTGCGGCGAACCTTCGCTTCGCCGCCACCCTTGAACCGGACAATCCGCAGCTTACATCCCGTATCGCAGAGGTGGCGGCCAGAAGCGCCAAAGGCGAACCCACCGTTCCTGTCCGGTTGCAGATCGAACTGGACACGAACCCCTACCTGCGGGTCCACCTGCCCGCGCTCAAGACAGCGGTCGGCCTCCCAGATGCCGACGATGTCACGGTTTTCGCCGAAATCCGGGCCAGAAAAGACAAGTTCTGATGGCCCGATATCACAAATGGCGTGAGAGACCGGGGGAAACCCCGAAATCTGGAAAATTGCGCTTGAAGTGCGGGAAATAAAACCGAACTTTAAGCTTGTGAGGCCACGGTCGGTATCGGGCCAGCGTGCCCGGGCCGCACCAGCAGGACAGGAGCACGAAACGGTGCCTTCGTTTTCGACAACGCTTGAACAAGCCATCCACAGCGCGCTGGCGCTGGCCAACTCCCGCCGCCACGAACTGGCGACGCTGGAACATCTTCTCCTGGCCCTGATCGACGAACCCGATGCGGCCCGCGTGATGAAGGCCTGTTCGGTCAATCTGGATGAATTGAAGAAGACCCTGACCGATTTCATCGACGATGACCTCTCTACCCTCGTCACCGATGTCGAAGGCTCCGAAGCCGTCCCTACCGCGGCCTTCCAGCGCGTCATCCAGCGCGCCGCGATCCATGTGCAAAGCTCGGGGCGCACCGAAGTCACCGGCGCGAACGTCCTTGTGGCGATCTTCGCCGAACGCGAATCGAACGCCGCCTACTTCCTGCAGGAACAGGACATGACCCGCTACGACGCGGTGAACTTCATCGCGCATGGCGTGGCGAAAGACCCCTCCTATGGTGAGGCGCGCCCCGTCCAGGGTGCCGATGAACCCCAGGAAACCCCCAAGGCCGAGGCGGGGGAGGCGAAGGAATCCGCCCTGTCGAAATATTGCGTCGACCTGAACGTGAAGGCCCGCAAGGGCGACGTCGATCCCCTCATCGGCCGCGAGCCCGAGGTTGAGCGGGCGATCCAGGTTCTCTGCCGCCGCCGCAAGAACAACCCGCTTCTGGTCGGCGACCCCGGCGTCGGCAAGACCGCCATCGCCGAAGGCCTCGCCCGCAAGATCGTCAACGGTGAGACGCCCGAGGTTCTGGCCAAGGCCACGATCTTCAGCCTCGACATGGGTGCTTTGCTTGCCGGGACACGCTACCGTGGCGACTTCGAGGAACGCCTGAAGCAGGTGGTGAAAGAGCTTGAGGATCACCCCGACGCGATCCTCTTCATCGACGAGATACACACCGTGATCGGCGCAGGCGCGACCTCGGGCGGTGCGATGGATGCCTCCAACCTGCTGAAGCCCGCGCTGCAGGGCGGCAAGCTGCGCTGCATGGGCTCGACCACCTACAAGGAGTTCCGCCAGCACTTCGAAAAGGACCGGGCGCTTTCCCGCCGATTCCAGAAGATCGACGTGAACGAACCCTCCGTGCCGGATGCGATCAAGATCCTCATGGGTTTGAAGCCGCATTTCGAGGAACATCACGACCTGAAATACACCAACGACGCGATCAAGTCGGCGGTGGAACTGGCCGCGCGCTACATCCACGACCGGAAACTGCCCGACAGCGCGATCGACGTGATCGACGAGGCTGGCGCGGCGCAGCATCTGGTGGTGGAATCCAAACGCCGCAAGTCGCTGGGCGTGAAAGAGATCGAGGCCGTGGTGGCCAAGATCGCCCGCATTCCGCCGAAAACCGTGTCGAAGGATGATGCCGAAACCCTGCGCGATCTGGAGAAGACGCTGAAGCGCGTGGTCTTCGGCCAGGACAAGGCGGTCACCGCGCTCTGCTCGGCGATCAAGCTGGCGCGCGCGGGTCTGCGCGAACCGGAAAAGCCGATCGGCAACTATCTTTTCGCCGGGCCGACCGGGGTGGGCAAGACCGAGGTGGCCAAGCAGCTTGCGTCGTCGCTGGGCGTCGAACTGATCCGCTTCGACATGTCGGAATATATGGAGAAACATGCCGTCTCTCGTCTGATCGGGGCGCCTCCGGGCTATGTCGGCTTTGACCAGGGCGGGATGCTGACCGACGCTGTCGACCAGCACCCGCATTCGGTGCTGCTGCTGGACGAAATGGAAAAGGCCCACCCGGATGTCTACAACATCCTGCTGCAAGTGATGGACCATGGCAAACTGACCGACCACAACGGCCGGACCGTCGACTTCCGCAACGTGATCCTGATCATGACCTCGAACGCCGGCGCGCGCGAACAGTCGCAGTCCGCCATCGGCTTCGGCCGCGAACGCCGGACGGGTGAGGATACGGCGGCGATCGAGCGGACCTTCACGCCGGAATTCCGCAACCGGCTGGACGCGGTGATCAACTTCGCCCCCCTTGGCAAGGAGATCATCATGCAGGTGGTCGAGAAGTTCGTTCTCCAGCTCGAAGCCCAGCTCATGGACCGCAATGTCCATATCGAGCTGTCACCCGAAGCCGCCGCCTGGCTGGGCGACAAGGGCTACGACGACAAGATGGGCGCGCGTCCGCTGGCGCGCGTGATCCAGGAACACATCAAGAAGCCGCTGGCCGAAGAGTTGCTGTTCGGAAAGCTGATGAAGGGTGGCGTGGTCCGGGTTCAAGTCAAGGACGACGCCATCGTGCTTGATATCGAAGAACCGCAGAAGCCCCGCCTGACCGGGCAGAAGCCGCCGCTTCTGACCGCCGAATAAAGCGCTCGCAATAAAGAACCCCGCCCCCACCCGGCGGGGTTTTTCTTTGCGCTTCGGTCCCGACGACGCGAAGCCGAAGGCGCACGAGGAGCCACCCCAGCGGTTAAGAAATACTGAACGTTCACAACCAAATCACTGGAATCATTGACCTGCATCAAGTGTCCACGCGTGGACAGCGTCAGACCACCGCCACCCGGTAGAGATGCCAGGTCGCATGTCCAAGGACCGGCAGCACCACGACCAGCCCCAGCAGCAAGGGCAGGATTCCCAGCACCAGCCCCCCCGTCACGATCAGCCCCCAGATCGCGATCACCACCGGATTCTCCCGCGCGACCCGGACCGAGGTCATCACCGCGACCGGCAGGCTCACGTTCCGGTCCAGCAGCAACGGGAACGAGATCGCGCTGACCGCCAGCACCGCCGCCGCCAGAACGAAGCCGACCGCGGTTCCCACGACCGTCATCACCCAACCCGCAGGCGTTGTCAGGGCAGCGGTCACGAGCGCCGTCAGGCTGGCAGGCCGGTCCGAGCCCAGCGTCGCCGCATGGATCGCGTCGGCCAGAAGCAGCCAGACCATGAAGATCACACCATTGAACAGGCCCAGCATCAGGATGCGCGGGAACCGCGGATTGCGCAGCACGTCGAACATCGCGCCCCACCCGACCTCTTGCCCCGCCTCGCGTCTGCGGCTCAGCTCATACAGGCCCAAAGCTGCGACCGGCCCGACAAGGGCAAAACCTGACAGCACCGGAAACAGCAGATGGGTCAGGTTGCCTCGCGCCGCGAACGCCAGCAGAACCGCCCCGATCGCGGGGTACAGCATGCAGGCAAACAGCACGTCGGACCGCATCGCCGACAGATCGTCCCACCCCTTCCGCAACGCGCGGCGCAGGTCGCCCGTGACAAGTCTGCGCGTTTCAAGCCGCAGATCGGGGTCGGCGCTGGCCTGCGTTGCGATATCGGTCGCATAACCCGCGGCCGAGCCCAGCGCGCCAAAGGTCCAGGACAGGGGGTTTCCAATCGTCTTCGGCATCAGAGGTCCTCCCGTTCGGGGGCGCCCGGGCCGGTCCTGCCTCGGGGCATCCCAGTGGCATCGACTGCAAGCACGAATGGTTTCATGCCGAGCATAGCACGGATCGCAACCCCGCGCAGTCACGGAATGGTGCTTCAGCGTTCCGTGAGCTTCATCTCGATCCGTCGGTTCTGCGCGCGCGACGCCTCGTCATCGCCCAGCGCCACGGGCCGGTATTCGCCGAACCCCGTCGCAGCCATCCGCTCTGGTGGAAAGCCCAGGCTGTCTTGCATGTAGCGCACCACCGACAGCGCGCGGGCCTGGCTCAGTTCCCAGTTGTCCGCGAATTTGCCGCGGCCGGACAGCGGGACGTTGTCGGTATGGCCATCGACCCGGATGATCCAGTCGATCCCGGGCGGGATCTTCGCGCGCACCTCGTCCAGGATGCGGACCACCCCCGCGATCTGGGCCTGGCCTTCCGGTGAAAGGTCTGCCGAGCCCGGTCCGAACAACACTTCCGACGAGAAGACGAATCTGTCGCCCACCACGCGCACACCTTCGCGGTCCTGCAGCACCGCCGAGAGCTGGCCGAAGAATTCTGACCGAAAGCGGGCAAGGTCCCGATTTTCCGCCGCCAGGCGCGCCGCTTCGGCGGCCTCCAGTTCGGCCCGTTTCCGCTGTTCCGCCGCCACCTGGGCCAAAGCTGCGTTCAAATCGTTGCCAAGGCTTTCCAGCTGCACCTTGGCTGCCGCGTCCCGCGCCTTGGAATCGTCCAGCACCGATTGCAGGCTGCCCAGCTGGCTGCGCAGCGCGGAAAGCTGCTGGTTCAGAAGCTCGACCTCGCGCGCGGCTGCCAGCACCTTTTCCTGTTCCGCCAGCAGCGCGGTTTCGGCCGCTGTCACCGCAGCGTCGCTTTCGCCCGCTCGCTTCGCCGCTTCGGTCCGCGCGGCGGCCAGCAGGGTCAGGGTCTCTTCCGCTTTCTTCCGTTGCGCTTCCAGCGCCAGGGTCATCGCGGTCAATTCGGTATCGGCAGTGGCCAGCCGGTCGCGAAGCGCCTGCAAGGCAGCTGCATCGGCCAGACGCGCGGCTTCCGCCTCGGTCACCTTGGTTTGCGCAGCCGCGAGAGCGGCGGCACCGGTTGCGCCCTTTGCCCGCTCCTGGGCCAAAAGCGCCTCCAGTGCATCTCGCCGGGCGGCGGCCAGACGCGCGGCCTCGGCATTGGCGTCCACCTCGTTGCGCGCCGTGGCCAGCGCCAGGGCCATCGCATCCGCTTCCGAGACCAGCTTGGACCGCGCGGCTTCCAGATCGGCGACCGAGGCGGTCAGGCGTTCCGCCTGGCCCCGCGCGGTATCGCGTTCGACGATAAGCGCCGCGACCTGCGCCTCGAACCCGGTGATGCGCGACTGTGCCGCTGCCAGCTCCCCTTGCCGGGCGGTCAGATCCGCCGTCAGTGACGCGATCAGCCCTGCCTGGCGCGCGCCTTCCGCCAGGGCCGAGGAAAGCCCGGCCTGCAACTCGGCCACCCGCGCCTCCAGCCCCGTGGCCCTGGCCTTCTCCAGCCCCAGCGCATCGGCCAGTTGCGCGACCTGCGAGGTCAGCGCGTCAAGTTCGCTGCCCTGTGTGGTGATTGTGTCGCGCAGGACGGACTGCATGACAGTGAAGATGGTCAGAACGAACATCAGCACCATCAACAGCGTCGTCACCGCATCGACAAAGCCCGGCCAGATCAGGCTGCTGTCGCGGCGGCGGGTGCGGGCGACCATGTCAGGCCCGCCCGGTGCCACGGCCCAGCTGCCGGATCGCATTGGTCAGCTGGCCGATGTCGGTCTTCAGGTCGGTCAGCGTTTCCTGCCGGCCCGCCGCCATTTCCTCCAGGATGCGCAGAAGCTGCACGTCGATCGACCTGAGCCGCATCCGGCTTTCGGCGTCGCTGCCGCCGCCCCCGCCGCCATCCAGCAGGGCGGCAACCAGCTTTTCCTGACCCTCGGCAATCCGGCGCAACAGCGCCGCCTGGCCCTTTTCGGCATCGATCCGGTCGGTCAGCTTGGTCATCGCCGTCACCAGTTCCGTGATCTTCATCTCGGAATGGAACCGGTTCGCCTCGGTCTGGGTCTGCAGCGCCTGAAGTTCCTCCATCTGCTGCGCCATGTGGTCGACCAGAAGGCCAAGCGCGCTTTGGTCCGCCCCGTCGCCGTCACCCGCATAGCCGAGGCGCGTGATCGAGGACAGCCATTCCTCCAGCTCGCGGATAAAGCGGTTCTGACCGTGGCCGGCGAACAGTTCCAGCAGGCCAAGCACCAGCGACCCCGCCAGCCCCAGAAGCGAGGAGGAAAACGCCGTCCCCATCCCGCCCAGCTGGCTTTCCAGACCGCCCATCAGCTTGCCAAAGACATCCAGCCCGCTTTCGCCTTCCTGCGGGGCAAGGCTGCGGATCGTCTCGACCACCGCCGGAACGGTCGTCGCAAGACCCCAGAACGTCCCGAGCAGCCCCAGAAAAACCAGAAGGTTGATCAGGTAGCGCGTGATGTCGCGCGCCTCGTCGATGCGCTGGACGACCGAGTCCTGGATCGACCGCGAGGACGAGGCCGAAATCGACATCCGCGCCGACCGCGACCGCAGAAGCGCCGCCAGCGGCGCCAGAAGCCGCGGCGGAGCGTCGTCTTCGGTGCCCGGCGTGCCCTGCACGAAATTCTCGATCCAGTAGACCGACTGCGCGAGGATCCAGACCTGCCAGAAAGAGGACAGGACCCCGAACAGGAACACCAGCGCGATCACCCCGTTCAGGACCGGATTGGTGCGCAGGATGTCGACGATCTGGCCATAGATCAGCCAGGCTCCGGCCCCGACCAGCGCACAGACCAACAGCATCGTGGTGATCGCGCGGATCGGCTGCGAGAAGGTCGTAGCGCCTCCTGCCGCCCGCTGGTCTGTCTGGGACATACTGCCCTCTGGTTGCCCTGCCCGTGGCGGAAGACTAGCAGGATGGGCGCAGCTTCCAAGCAAAAGGTCAGCTCAGGTCGCGGACCCGTGACGCAAGCCATTCAAGGTCGGGGTCGGCAATGCCCAGTTCGGCCAGATGCGCGGTGGTCGCCCAAAGATAGTCGCGGTTGGTGCCCCGCCCGCCGGCGGCCCGGGCAATGATGCGGGCCTGCGCCTCGCGGGTCAGCCGACAGTACTGCGCATGGTCGGGGTCGATGACATAGGTGACGGCATCGACGAAGCCGGTGCCGGTGGCTACGGGAAGCGTCATCTCCAGATAGGCCGAGGAGACCAGCTCGCGTTCGCGCAGGCCAGCCAGCGCCGCGGCCTCGGCACCGGGCGCGACACGGAACGCGACGCCGGTGCAGGCCGCGCCCTCGGCCCGGTCCAGGGCAAGCACAAGGCCGGGCCGTTCGACGGTGCCCCGATGGTGGATCGAGCGCATGCAGAAGCTGCGGTGCCAGCCTTCCAGCGTGGCGATGCGGCGCTCGGCGACCGGGAAACCCGGATTCCAGATCAGCGATCCGTAGCCGAAGACCCAAAGGGATGCGTGCATGGCTGGCCCTGTTGCCTGCGGCCCTGTAAACACCGGCAGGCAGGCAATGAAAAGGGGCGCGGGATGCGCAAGCTACTCTTCCTTCTGTTGGCGGCGACGGCCCTGTGGTCGGGCTACTGGTTTGTCGGGACAAGGGTGATCCGGCAGGGGGTGGAGGACGGCTTTGCCGACGCCGCCCGCCAGGGCCTGGTGGCGCAGAAGTCCGCGCTGCGGGTTGCGGGGTTTCCGAACCGCTGGGATTTGACGGTCGAGGGCCTGCGGCTTGCCGATCCGAAGACCGGCATCGGCTGGCAGGCCCCCTTCGCCCAGGTCTTCGCGATGACTTGGAAACCCTGGCACATCATCGCGGCCCTGCCGCCCGAACAGGTGGTGACCCTGCCCGACCAGTCGATCATCGCCACGTCCTCCAACCTGAAGGCCAGCCTCCGGGCCAGGCCTTCGACCGACCTGCCGCTCGCCGAGGCGCGGGTCGCGGGCACGTCGCTGACGCTGGCGTCGGACCGGGGCTGGACGCTCGCCCTCGGTGACTTCACCCTGGGCCTGCGCGCCGCGCCGGCCTTGGGGGCCGCAGGCTACGAGCTGGGCTTCGATCTGGCCCCCCTGACCCCCGACCCGGGCTTTGTCGCGGCCATCAGGGCGGTAACGATTCCCGAACTGCCCGCCTCCGACCTGCCCGATGTCGCGGAAAGCCTGTGGGGCAGCATCTATCTGACGCTTTCGGCTCCGCTCGACCGCTCGGTCGGCAAGGTGAAACCCTACCTGACGCGGATCGAGGTCAACCAGCTGAACTTCGCCTGGGGCCAGATGGCCGCCACCGCGAAGGGCCTGATCGAAGCGGATGGAAACGGCTTTGCTGCGGGCAAGGTCACCGTCGAGGTCACCAACTGGGATCGCCTGCCCGCAATTCTTGTCGCCGCCGGGGTGGTGAAACCCGAAGTCGCACCCACTGTCGCACGCGGGATGCAGGCGCTGGCCGCACAGACGCCCCAGCCGTCCGTCCTGTCGCTGACCCTCGTCCTCAGGGACGGCCGCATGAGCTTCGGCCCCTTCCCTCTGGGCCCAGCACCCCTGCTGGTCCCACCATCCGGCTAACGGGAATAGGCCCTGCCCGGACGGCCCGACGTGTCGAATTGGACATGCTCTTCGCGATGCCCGTCCGGCCCCGGGCCCAGCGTCGTTCTGAAATACCCGCAGCCCGCCTAAGCCCTTTCGGCGGGCGGCGGTGCCCGGCCGAAATCCGGCGCCGCGGTGTCCTGCCCGGCCTCGATGATGCTGCGGCGAATCGCGCGCGAGCGGGTGAAATAGGCGTGCAGATGCTCGCCATCGCCCATCCGGATCGCCCGCTGCAAGACGAACAGTTCTTCGGCAAACCGGCCGAGGATATCCAGCACGGCCTCCTTGTTGGTCAGGAACACGTCGCGCCACATCACCGGGTCGCTGGCGGCAATCCGGGTGAAGTCGCGGAACCCGGCAGCCGAGTATTTGATGACCTCGGATTGCGACACGCGCCGCATGTGATCGGCCACCCCCACCATCGTGTAGGCGATGGCATGGGGCACATGGCTGACCACGGCCACCACCAGATCATGGTGCGCGACGTCCAGAAGGTCGACCTTGGCCCCCATCCCCTCGATCAGCCCGCGCAGACGCGCCAGCGCCTGCGGGTCGCAGGTCTCGGCCGGGGTCAGAAGCCACCAGCGGTTCTGGTAGAGCGTCGCAAAGCCCGACCGGGGCCCGGAATACTCCGTCCCCGCCATCGGATGCCCGGGAATGAAATGCACGCCCTCTGGCAGATGCGGCGTGACCGCATCGACCACCGCCCGCTTGACCGAGCCGACATCCGTCACCGTCGCCCCGGCCTTGAGATGCGGCCCGATCTCGGCGGCGATCTCGCCCATGACGCCGACCGGAACCGCCAAAACCACCAGATCGGCCCCCTTGACCGCCTCGGCGGCACTCTTTGTCACCCGGTCGCAGAACAGATCCTTCGCCACCGCCCGCGTCTCGGGCGACTTGGCATAGCCGACGATCTCGCCGGCCAGCCCGTTCGCCCGCATCGCATGCGCCATGGATGAGGCAATCAGCCCCAGGCCGATCAGAGCCACGCGCTGGTAGGTCATTTCACACCCTTGAACTGCGCCACGGCATGCGCGACCTGACGGCAGGCGGATTCGTCGCCGATGGTGATCCGCAGGCAGTGCGGCAGTTTGTACCCTGCCACGCGCCGCACGATCAGACCCTGCTTCTGCAGAAAGACATCGCAGGCCTCGGCCTCGTCCTGGCTGGCGAACCGCGCGAGGATGAAATTCGCCATCGAGGTATCCGACGGCACCCCAAGCTCGGCCAGGGCTCCGGCCAGCCAGCCGCGCATCCGGGAATTTTCGGCCCGGCAATGGGCGACGAAAGCCTGATCGCGCATCGCCGCTTCAGCCGTTTCAAGCTGGGTCGTGGACAGGTTGAACGGCCCGCGGATGCGGTTCAGCACGTCGATGACATGCTTTGGCCCGTAGCCCCAGCCGATCCGCAAACCCCCAAGGCCGTAGATCTTCGAGAAGGTCCGCGTCATCACCACATTGTCGCGCGCATCGACCAGGGAAGCACCGCCGTCATAGCCTTCGACATATTCCGCATAGGCCCCGTCCAGCACCAAAAGCGCCTGCGGCGGCAGGCTCTCGGCCAGCCGGGCAACCTCGGCAGCCGAGATCATCGTGCCCGTGGGGTTGTTCGGATTGGCGATGAACACAAGCTTGGTGCGCCGGTTGCAGGCGGCTAGGATCGCATCGACATCCGCCGTGCGTTCCCGTTCCTGCACCTCGACCGGTGTGGCCCCGACGGCCAGGGTCGAGATCCGGTACATCAGGAACCCGTGCTCGGTGAACACCACCTCGTCGCGCGGACCGGCATAGGCCTGGCACAGGAAGGTGATGATCTCGTCCGACCCGGCCCCGCAGATGATGCGGGTGGCGTCCAGCCGATGCACCTCGGCGATCGCCGCGCGCAGATCGGCCTGGTCGCTCACCGGATAGCGGTGCAGCGCGTGGACGGTGCGGGAAAACGCCTCTTTCGCCCGGTCCGACGGCCCGAACGGGTTTTCGTTCGACGACAGCTTCACCACATTGGTCACGCCTGCCACATGCGCCTTGCCGCCCTCGTACAGCGCGATGTCAAGAATGCCTGGCTGCGGCTTGATCTGGTCGTTCATCCTGGCCCCCGGAAGTCCCGCCCGGTTTACCCGCCCGGCGCGTTCATGGCCAGAACCTTTCGCCCGGACTCGCAGCCGAGAGACGGAGCGCCAGCGCGCCAAGACCTTTTGTCTCGTCGTCGGCCTGCGCCTCCTCCTCGGCCGATGGGGGTTTCACCCCCAAACCCCCAGAGTATTTGTGAAGTGAGCAAGCTGCATTTGCCCATTTCCCGAAATACTCCCGCGCGGCGCGCGCGCCGAGGAGGAGGCGCAGGCCGACGACGAGACAAAGGACTTGCGCGGCAGCGCTCAATTTGACCGGTTCCGGTCAGACCGCGAGGAAGTTGGTGAACTGCCAGGGGTCGGACTCGTCGCGATCCTCGGCGAAGCTGTTGATCCGGTTCCGGATCGGGGTCCAGTCGGTATAGTGGCACTCGATCCGGCCCAGATAGGGGCGGCTCACCTCCAGGCAGCGGACATGGTCCATCTCGTCGGCTTCGACAAAGCCTGCGCTCGGGTTCTCCGCCGCCCAGACCATCGCCGCCAGAACGGCACTCGTCACCTGCATCCCGGTCGCGTTCTGATGGGGGGCAAGCCGACGTGCCTCGTCGCAGGACAGCCGCGAGCCGTACCACATCGCGCCCTTGGCGTGGCCGTACAGGAAGACGCCCAGATCATCGCCCCCGCCGGTGATCTCCTCGGCCGTCAGGATGTGCTGCCCGGGCTGGCGCTTGCCCGCGCCGTTCATCTCGTGCAGCGACAGGACCGCATCATTGCACGGGTGATAGGCGTAATGGCAGGTCGGTCGGTAGACCGCCCGGCCATCCTGGTCCCGGACCGTGTAATGGTCCGCGATCGACAGCGCCTCGTTGTGGGTGATGACCAGCCCGAACTGTGGCCCCACATCCGGGCACCAGCTGCGCACCCGCGTATCCGCGCCCGGCCGGTCGATCCAGATCGCATGGCCTGGTCCGTGGTCGAAGGCATGCCCGTTCGGCGGCAGCTTCTTCTCATGCGTGCCCCAGCCCAGCTCCGCCGGCTGATAGCCCTCCGACAGCAAGCCATCCACCGACCAGGTGTTCACGAAGACGCCCGGCGGCTTCGGCCTGGCCGACACCTGCGTGTCCCGCTCTGCCACATGCACGCCCTTGACGCCCAGCGCCCGCATCAGCGCCGCCCAGTCCGCACGCGTCACCGGGTTCGCGGTCGCCCCCGTATCTGCCGCCAGCCGCAACAGCGCCTCTTTCAGTAGCCAGGACACCATCCCCGGATTGGCCCCGCAGCACGACACCGCCGTCGGCCCGCCCGCATGGGCCTTGCCCAATGCTCGCACCCGCTCGCGCAGCGGATAGTTGGTCCGCTCCGCATTCGGCAGGGAAGAACCGAAGTAGAACCCCGGCCAAGGCTCCACCACCGTGTCGATGTACTGGACCCCGATGTCCTGGGCCAGTTTCATCAGCTCGATCGAATCGACATCGACCGACAGGTTGACGATCATCCCCCTCCCGTCCGGGAACAGGCTGCGCAGCACCTCGGCAAAGTTTTCCGGCGTCAACGCCATCTGCAGATGCCGGATGCCGTGATCGCGCATCATATGCGCATGGTCGTCCAACGGCTCGATCACCGTGAACCGGGCGCGGTCGAACCCGATGTGCCGCTCGATCAGCGGCAATACCCCCCGCCCGATCGAGCCGAAGCCGATCACCACCAACGCACCCTCGATCCGGGCATGGACAGTATGGTGCATCGCGCTCTCCATCGGAAAATGAAAAAGGCCGCGACCTCGCGGCGCGGCCCCACACTGTAGGGTGCGCTACAGCGCACCGGAAGATCAGTTCTTGGCGTAGTATTCGACGACCAGGTTCGGTTCCATCTGCACCGGATAGGGCACATCGCCCAGACCCGGAGTGCGGACGAACTTCGCCGTCAGCTTGTTGTTGTCCACTTCAAGGTAATCCGGCACGTCGCGTTCCGTCAGCGCGATCGCCTCGACGATGGCCGCCATCTGCCGCGATTTTTCCCGGACCTGGATCACGTCGCCTTCCGCCACGCGGTAGGACGCGATGTTGACCCGCTTGCCGTTGACCAGGACGTGGCCGTGGTTGACGAACTGGCGCGCGGCAAAGATCGTCGGGACGAACTTGGCGCGGTAGACCACCGCGTCCAGACGACGCTCCAGAAGGCCGATCAGCATCTCGCCGGTGTCGCCGCGCACCCGCTCGGCCTCGCCATAGATCTTGCGGAACTGCTTTTCGGTCAGGTCGCCGTAATAGCCCTTGAGCTTCTGCTTGGCGCGCAGCTGCGTGCCGAAGTCCGACAGCTTGTTCTTCCGGCGCTGGCCGTGCTGGCCCGGACCGTATTCGCGCTTGTTGATCGGGGACTTCGGACGGCCCCAGATGTTCTCGCCCATGCGGCGGTCGATCTTGTACTTGGCAGAGGTGCGCTTGGTCACCGCTGATCTCCTTCGTTATGTGCCGCAAAGCGGCGATGAAGGGCGTTGTCCTTTGCGGGCTTCCCCGCCGACAGGCATCCCTTTGCAGGGGCCACCAACACCAATGAAAAGCCCCGGAATCGCTTCCGGGACGTGCGGCTTATAGAGAAGCGCGCGCCCGAGTCAACCACCCTTGTCCCACCCGTGAAGGGAGGAACTGAACCCGGTCATCCCGCCCAGGACCGGGCCACGGCGGCGGGCACGTTTACCAGTGCGGCGGACGGACATTCGCTTCGGGAGGACCGCGAAAGGCCTCTTCCTCCGCCGCCCGCTCCATCAGCAGCCGCACCCGCCCCTCCAGCCCCGCGATCTCGCTGGCCTGACGGGCCACCACGTCCGACAGGTCCTCGACCGCCCGCATCAGGTGGGCCATCCGTTCCTCCAAGCTGTCGACCCGGTCCATCACACCCCCCCGATTGCCCGCCCGTCCTTGAACCGGCCCCTCCCACGGGATACACGGACCCCGATCAAAAGCGAAGGTCGAGCCCATGGCCGAGAAAACCCGCCGCCCCCGCGCCGAGACCCCGAAGGGCTTCCGCGACTATTTCGGGGCGGAAGTCACCGAGCGCAAGCGGATGCTGGACCAGATCGCCGCCGTCTACCACCGCTACGGGTTCGACCCGCTGGAGACCTCCGCCGTGGAAACCGTCGAGGCCCTCGGCAAGTTCCTCCCCGACGTCGACCGCCCAAATGAAGGCGTCTTTGCCTGGCAGGACGAGGATCAGGACTGGCTGGCCCTGCGCTACGACCTCACCGCCCCCCTCGCCCGCGTCGCCGCCCAGTATCGCAACAACCTCCCCTCCCCCTACCGCCGCTACGCGCTGGGGCCGGTCTGGCGGAACGAGAAGCCGGGGCCGGGCCGCTTCCGGCAGTTCTATCAGTGCGACGCGGATACCGTGGGGTCCTCTTCGGTCGCCGCCGACGCCGAAATCTGCGCCATGCTCGCCGACGCGTTGGAAGAAGTCGGCATCCCCCGCGGCGACTATGTGGTGAAGGTCAACAACCGCAAGATCCTGAACGGCGTGATGGAGGTCGCGGGGCTGGCGGGCGACGACAAGGAAGTCGAACGCGGGATCGTCCTGCGCGCCATCGACAAGATCGACCGGCTGGGGGTGGAGGGTGTGCGGGCGCTGCTGGGCGAGGGTCGGAAGGATGAGAGCGGGGATTTCACGAAGGGCGCGGGGCTGAGTGCTGAACAGGCTGACGTCGTCATCGGCTTTACCACCGCCAGGCGTGACAGCGGCGTCGCGACCTGCGCGCGGCTGCGCGCGCTGGTCGGCGCCTCGGTGACAGGAGCGGATGGTGTTGACGAGCTGGAAGCGATTGCCGCACTTCTGGCGGCCCAGGGCTACGGCCCGGACCGTATCGTCATCGACCCCGGCGTCGTCCGTGGCCTCGGCTACTACACCGGCCCGGTCTATGAGGCGGAACTGACCTTCAAGATCCTCGACGAGAAGGGCCGTCCGCGCAACTTCGGCTCGGTCGCCGGGGGCGGGCGCTACGACGGCCTCGTCAAGCGGTTCACCGGGCAGGATGTGCCCGCGACCGGGGTTTCCATCGGGGTGGACCGGCTCCTCGCCGCCCTCCGCGCCAAGGGGCGTGTCGCTGGCTCCTCGCAAGGACCGGTCGTCGTGACCGTGATGGACCGCGACCGGATGGCGGATTACATGGCGATGGTCGGCGAACTGCGCCAGGCGGGGATCCGGGCCGAGGTCTACCTTGGCAACCCGAAGAACTTTGGCAACCAGTTGAAATATGCGGATAAAAGGGCGTCTCCGATTGCGGTGATCCAGGGCGGGACCGAGGCGGCGGCGGGCAAGGTGATCCTCAAGGACCTGATCCTCGGCGCGAAGATCGCCGAAAGCGCCACGCTGGAGGAATGGAAGGACCGGCCCGCGCAGATCGAGGTTCCCCGTGCCGACCTCGCGGCCGCTGTCCGCAAGATGCTGGGCCAATGAACGCCAAAGCGGCCATCCGCGCCGAGGGCGAACGGCTTCTTGCCGGCTTCCTGCAGGCGGGTGCGGTGCTGGTGGACGCTGATGTCCTGCAGCCCGCGGAAACTCTGCTGGACCTTTACGGCGAGGACATCCGCGCCCGCGCCTATGTCACGCAAGACCCCGTCCGGGGCGAGATGATGCTGCGCCCCGATTTCACCGTGCCGGTGGTGCAGGCGCACATGGCGCATGGCGCGGATCCGGCGCGCTATGCCTATCTGGGCGAGGTGTTCCGCAAGCAGGCGCGCGGCTCGGGCCGGGCCAGCGAGTATCTGCAGGTGGGCTACGAGGTCTTTGACCGCGCTGCGCCGGACGCGGCGGATGCCGAGGTCTTCGCGCTGTTCCGCGACCTTCTGGCGGGGCTGAACCTGCGGCCTGTCATCGGCGATATCGGCATCCTGATGGCGGCGGTCCGTGGGTTGGAGACCAGTGAACGGCGGAAGGCGGCCCTGTTGCGGCATGTCTGGCGGCCCAAGCGGTTCAGGGCGCTCCTGGACCGGTTTGCCGGGCGGGCTCCGGCGCATGCGGGGCGCGTGGCGCTTCTGGACCGGCTGAAGGCGGGCAGCCCCGCGCAACTGATCGAGCAAGCGGGAACCTTCGTTGGCCTGCGGTCCGCCGATGAGATCGTCGCACGGGCGCAGACGCTGGTCGCCGATGCGGAAATGCCCCCGATCAAGGCGACCGAGGCGGCCTTGCTGTATGACCTTCTGGGCCTCGAGGCCCCGGCGGGGCATGCGCTGCGCCACCTGCGCGGGATCACCGCGATGCTGCCTGCGATCGGTCCGGCGGTGGACCGGTTCGCGGCGCGGCTGGAGGCCCTGGCGTCGCGCGGGGTGGACGTGGAGACGCTGGCCTTCGAGGCAAGCCATGGGCGCACGGCGCTGGAATATTACGACGGGTTCGTGTTCAGCTTCCTTGCCGACGGGATGCCGCCGGTGGCCTCCGGTGGCCGGTATGACGCGCTGACGGCGGTCCTCGGTTCCGGGGCCTTCATCCCGGCCGTGGGGGGCGTCATCCGCCCGGGTCTGGTGGCGGGGTTGAAGGGGGCAACGGCATGATCCGCCTGGGCGTGCCGTCCAAGGGGCGGCTGATGCAGGACTGCCTTGACTGGTTCGGCGCGCGCGGCGTGGTCATGCGGCGGACCGGGTCGGACCGCGAATATTCCGTCGCGGTCGAGGGGATCGGGGGCGTGGTTCCGGTTCTGCTTTCGGCCGGAGAGATCCCGCGCGATCTGGCAACCGGGCGGATTCATCTGGGGGTCACCGGGTCCGACCTGGTGCGCGAGCAACTGGTCGAGGACGAGGTGGCCGAAATCGCCCGTCTGGGCTTCGGGCAGGCCGATCTGGTGCTTGCCGTGCCGAACGTCTGGATCGACGTCGAGACGGTGGACGACCTGGACGCGGCGGCGGCGGCCTTCCGCAAAGCGCATGGGCATCGCCTGAGGATCGCAACCAAATATCACCGGCTGGTGCGGAACTTCCTGCAGGCGCAAGGGGTTGCGGACTATCAACTGGTCGACAGCCAGGGCGCGACCGAGGGCACGGTGAAGAACGGTACCGCCGAGGCGATCGCGGACATCACCTCGTCCGGCGAGACGCTGCGGGCCAATCACCTGCGCATCCTGTCGGACGGGCTGATCCATTCCAGCGAAGCGGTGCTTTGGGCCTCGACCGCGGCGGAATGGACGGCGGAGGGCCGCGAGGCGATGGGACGGCTGGCGGGAATGCTGAAAGTTCGCCTGCCGATCTGACAAGCCCGCAGGGGCGGACCATCGGACCCTCCTACCGCAAGCCGATCTCGGCCAGCGCCTGCTCCAGCGACGGTGGCAGGGCCTCTTCGCGTTCGCGCCCCTTCGTCAGGTCGCGGGGGCTGTCCTTGGGGTCAAGATAGCGCCAGCCCTGGAACGGGCGGCGCGGGGCGGCTTCGGTGCGGATGACCTCGGCGTCAAGGATCAGGGCGCAGCGGGGAATCCCGTCGCCGAGATTCACCTCCTGCAGGTCAAGAATGCGCTGGCGGGCCAGGATCACTCCTTTGATCACCCAGTAGAGCGAGCCTTCCAGCACCTCGGCCTCGCGCTTGGGCCACATGCGGGTGACATGGATCGCCTGACCCGGCGGCCAGTGCGGGCGCTGGCTGCGTTGCCAGTCGAGCAGGTCCTCAACGCTATCGGCCCCGACGCAGAGTTTCAGGATGTTGATCATGGGCGGATCATAGGCCTTGCGCCGGGGGCTTCAAGTTGACCCAAGGGGGCCAGGGGCGTATCTTGGGCCTTCCGCCGAACTTATCCACAACAGACAGAAAGATTCGCCCCGATGTCGCGATTCCACGCCCCCATCGCCGAAGCCATCTGGGACATGAAGTACCGCTTCAAGGCGGCGGACGGCACGCCGATCGACGGCTCGGTCGAGGATACCTGGCGGCGAATCGCCCGGGCCTTGGCCGAGGTGGAGGCGGACCCTGCCAAGTGGGAAGCAGAGTTCTATGCCGCGCTGGAGGGGTTCCGCTTCCTGCCCGCCGGGCGGATCACGGCGGGGGCGGGGACGGGGCGGTCGGTGACGCTGTTCAACTGCTTCGTGATGGGGACGATCCCGGACACGATGGAGGGCATCTTCACCGCGCTGAAGGAGGCTGCGCTGACCATGCAGCAGGGCGGCGGGATCGGGTATGATTTCAGTACCATCCGTCCGAAAGGGGCCGAGGTGAAGGGGGTGGCGGCGGATGCCTCGGGTCCCTTGTCGTTCATGGATGTCTGGGACGCGATGTGCCGGACGATCATGTCGGCGGGCAGCCGCCGGGGCGCGATGATGGCGACGATGCGCTGCGACCACCCTGACATCGAGGCCTTCATCGAGGCGAAGAAGGACCCCGCGCGCCTGCGCATGTTCAACCTGTCGGTGCTGGTGACCGATGCCTTCATGGCTGCCGTCAAGGCCGATGGCCCGTGGGAACTGGTCTTTGCCGGCCGCGTCTACCGCACCGTGCAGGCCCGCGACCTGTGGAATCGGATCATGCGCTCCACCTTCGACTACGCCGAGCCCGGGGTGATCTTCATCGACCGCATCAACGCGGCGAACAACCTTGGCTATGTCGAGACGATCGCCGCCACCAACCCCTGCGGCGAGCAGCCCCTGCCGCCCTATGGCGCCTGCCTCCTCGGCTCGATCAACCTGCCGACGCTGGTGAAGGATGCCTTCGAATCGGGCGCGACGCTGGACATGGCCGCGCTGGACCATCTGGTGCGCGTGGCAGTGCGGGCAATGGACAACGTGGTGGACGCCAGCCGCTTCCCGCTGCCGGAACAGCAGGCCGAGGCCAAGGCCAAGCGGCGGATCGGGCTGGGGGTCACCGGCCTTGCTGATGCGCTTCTGATGGTCGGCCTGCGCTATGGGTCCGAGGAGGCCGCGCGCATCACCGAGCTTTGGATGCACGCCATCGCGCGGGCGGCCTATCTTGCCAGCATCGACCTCGCGAAGGAGAAGGGGGCGTTTCCGCTGTTCGACGCGGCGGGCTACCTTGCCAGCGGCAACATGGCCCAGATGGATGCCGATGTGCGCGAGGCCATCGCCCGGCACGGCATCCGCAACGCCCTTTTGACCTCGGTGGCACCTACCGGGACGATCTCGCTGTATGCCGGGAACGTCAGTTCCGGGATCGAGCCGGTCTTCGCCTATGCCTATACCCGCAAGGTCCTGCAGAAGGACGGCTCCCGCACCGAGGAGGAAGTGGTCGACTACGCCGTCCGCCTTTGGCGCGAGAAATTCGGGGACAAGCCCCTGCCCGACCATTTCGTCAACGCCCAGACCCTGCCGCCCTTGGACCATGTGCGGATGCAGGCGGCGGCGCAGAAATGGGTGGATTCCAGCATCTCCAAGACCATCAACTGCCCGGTCGACATCAGCTTTGAGGATTTCAAGGAAGTCTACATGGCCGCCTGGGATCAGGGGTGCAAAGGCTGCACGACCTACCGGCCGAACGACGTGACGGGGTCGGTGCTGACCGTCAGCGAAAAGCAGACCGCGCCGGTGTCGTCGCAGCCAGTGACGGGGGGCGAGGTGGTGTATCTGTCTGACCCGCTGGACCGGCCTGCCGCGCTGGAGGGGCAGACCTACAAGGTGAAATGGCCGGGCTCTGAGCACGCGCTTTACATCACCATAAACGACATCGTCATCGCCGGCCACCGCCGCCCGTTCGAGGTCTTCATCAACTCCAAGAACATGGAGCATTTCGCCTGGACCGTGGCCCTGACCCGGATGATCTCGGCGGTGTTCCGGCGCGGTGGGGATATATCGTTCGTGGTGGAAGAGCTGAAGGCGGTGTTCGATCCGCGTGGGGGCGCGTGGATGGAGGGGCGCTACATCCCGTCCATCCTCGCCGCCATCGGCGGGGTGATCGAGCGCCACCTGATCGACATCGGCTTCATCGAGGGCGAGGGGCTGGGGCTGAAATCCGACCCCAAGGCGGAACTGCTGCGGGTCGGAGAGGCCCCGAAGGGCAAGGCCTGCGAGGCCTGCGGCAGCTACGACCTGCGGATGGTCGAGGGGTGCCTGACCTGCGGGTCGTGCGGGCACTCGAAGTGTGGATAAGTTGGTGTGTAACTACCCGTAGTGGGGGTAAACCACGAACATCCATAGACTCGGTGTTCGGGCAGTGATAAAAAGGAAGGCGGCGGGTCTTGCACACCCGCCGCCTATGAAGCAACCGACAGTTGGCAGGTCGGTAATGTGATCACCCCCGCAATATTGCATGGGGTGTTAACAGGGTCAACGCGCCAGCGGTCACAAATCGCCCCAAGGAGGGGCTAGACTGATGGCTAAACTACCTCCGAACTCCGGAAAACCGTGGACGTCCAAAGATGTGTCCACCATCAAGGACCTCGCCAAGGGAAATACCCCGACGCGAGTCATTGGCCTGAAGATGGGTCGCACCGAAGGTGCGATTCAGTCCAAGGCAACCGATCTGGGCGTAAGCCTGAAACCGACCAACCAATCTCCGTACAACCGGAAGCCTTGACCGTCGTCACTGCGTCCGCAGACTGGTTTTGAAAAGACGAACGGCGGACCATCTGGATCTGCCGTTCGCTTACACGATGATGCGGTTCCTAGTGTGCCCCACTCGCCCGCACGCCGAAATCCGTCAGGTGAGGCACATAGTCCTCTGGCCCCGCCATCATAAGCGCGGAGAAGGAAAGGCACTGCCTTTCCCCGCGCTGTTGCACAACGGTGACGCAAGACCGGTTCAAACAAGAGCAACACCGTCCTGCCCCTGCCCGGGCGGGGGAGAAGCCCCCGCCGAGGGGCGGGCGGGGGCTGGACGGAGGCTTTGGGCCTCCGCCCGGTCCCTTCGGCTGAACGTGGGAAGTGGCAGGGGCGATGGCCCCTGTCATATCGGGCTGTGGCCTACTCCACCCCATTCGCCCGCGCCACGAAGTCCGTCAGGTGGGGCACTTAGTCCTCCGGCCCCGCGCCGCCTTGCGCCAATCGCGTGGTTTGGATGGCCCGTGCTTCTTGGCCAGCCACTCGCCATCGCGACCGGCCTTCACACCTGTGCTGTCGATCAAGAGGTGCAGGGCGCCGATGCCGGGGCGGTAGGGGAAGAGGACGGCCAGGGTCTTTTGGCAGCGGCACAGGGTACTGAAATCCGGCACCGGCCAATCCAGCCTGGCCAGATCAAGCAGGCTGGCGACCAAACCAGTGGTCTGCCGCAGGGGAAGCCGAAGCAGCGCTTTCAGTGCCAGGCAAGCCTGGATCGCAGCGTCGGTGAAAACCGGCTGACGCCCGCGCTTGCCGGTCGGTGCGGCGAGCCATTGTGTTTGGGGATCGAACCGGATCGACAACGACCCGCGCCTCGCCAGCGCGTACGCCATTGGGCTCGCACCAATGGTGCCTCAATGGCTCACTGCAGTCATGCCAGTCCGTGGTGCGGTAGGTCGAGGGCTCCGGTCTGCCCATACAGCCCGGCTCTCACGCTGGATTCACAAGGTGAACCCTTCATCGCATTTGCGCAACAAAGCCCGTCCGACGAACAAACGATCTTGGTCTATCGGACTCTTCGGCTCGAAGAGTTGCTGTGGTTTGGCGAAGTCAAGTTGCCAGTCCTGCTGCTCCCAGCTCTTCGGGAGGTCAATCCTGTCGACCGGGCCTCGCGTCTCAGCCATGGGTAAACTCCAGTTACTTGCGCAAGTTCAAGCGATAGTCACATGAACAGCGGGTCGTTCCACTCTCGGTGTCGACGGCAGCGATCTGCTTCCACCAGTGCCCCACCCCTTAACAGACCCCTAACGCCCAAAGCCAACCCATTGGAATCCCATGCGGCCTCCAGCTGTCCACACGTGGACAGGCCTCAGAGGTTCACATCCACCACCACCCGCCCTTGCACGCCCCCCTGCAGGATCGCCGCCCCGAGCGCAGGCAGCTCCCCCAACCCCACCTCCCGGACCATCGCCTCCAGCTTCCCGACGGCCAGGTCCGTCACCACCCGCCCCCAGGCCCGCATCCGCCGCTCGTAAGGGACCGTCACCGAGTCGATCCCCAGCAGGTTCACCCCCCGCAAGAGGAACGGGATCACCGAGGCGGGCAGCGCCGCCCCCCCCGCCAGCCCCACCGCCGCGACCGACCCGCCGTGTTTCATCTGCCCCAGCACCCGCGCCAGCATCGCGCCGCCCACCGCATCCACGCACCCCGCCCAGGTCTCGGCTTCCAGGGGCCGCTTCACCACCTCTGCCAACTCCGCCCGGGCCACGATCCGCGAGGCCCCGAGGTCGCGCAGATACCCCGCCGTCTCGGCCCGCCCCGTCACCGCCGCGACCTGATAGCCAAGCTTGGCCAGCACCGCGACCGCCACCGACCCCACGCCGCCCGAGGCCCCGGTCACCAGCACCTCGCCCTTGTCCGGCGTCAGCCCGTGCTCCTCCAGCGCCATCACCGCAAGCATCGCGGTGAACCCCGCAGTCCCCACCGCCATCGCCTGCCTTGGCGTCAGGCCCGCAGGCAGCGGCACCAGCCAGTCCGCCCTGACCCGCGCCTTCTGGGCATAGCCGCCCCAATGCACCTCGCCCACCCGCCAGCCGGTCAGAATCACCTTGTCGCCGGGCTTGTAGCGCCCGTCCGACGACGCCTCCACGACCCCGGCAAAGTCGATCCCCGCCACATGCGGCCAGGTCCGCACGATCCCGCCGCCATTGGCCGACAGCGCCAGCCCGTCCTTGTAGTTCAGCGTCGAGTACTCGACCGCCACCGTCACGTCGCCGGGAGGCAGCGCACTTTCGTCCAAGTCCCGCAGATGCGCCACGGCGGCATCGCCTTCCTTCTCCAGAACCAGTGCGCGAAACATTGTCGGCCTCCCTGTCAAACCGCATCAACTGCGCCTTGCCTCGCAGGGATTGTCAACCTGGCACTGCTGCGCCACCTTTCCCGCAAAGGAGACCGCAATGAACCAGGAACACATCGGCTTCATCGGCACCGGCCTGATGGGCCACGGCATCGCGAAGAACATCGTGACGAAGGGCTATCCGCTGACCGTCACCGCCCACCGCAACCGCGCGCCCGTCGATGACCTGATCGGGCGCGGTGCTGTCGAGGCCAGCCTGGAAGACCTCGCCGCGCGCTCGACGATCGTCTTCCTCACCCTTCCAGGCTCGCCCCAGGTGGCGGAGGCGGTGGCGAAGATGACCCCGCACCTGAGGCCCGGCACGGTGATCGTCGACTGCTCCACCTCCGACCCCACCGTCACCGAACGCCTTGCCACCGACCTTGAGGCCAAAGGCGTCCACTTCGCCGACGCCCCCCTGTCCCGCACCCCGAAAGAGGCGTGGGAGGGCACGCTGGACTGCATGGTCGGCGCCGACGACGCGATCTTCACCCGCATCCAGCCCGTCATCGCCACCTGGGCCGGCAAGATTGTCCATATCGGCGGCGTGGGCGACGGGCACCGGATGAAGCTTTTGAACAACTTCCTCTCGCTCGGCTACGCCGCGATCTATGCCGAGGCGCTGGCCGTCGCGGCCAAGGTCGGCATCTCCACCGCGACCTTCGACAGCGTGATCCGGGGCGGCCGGATGGACTGCGGCTTTTACCAGACTTTCATGGGCTACGCGCTGGAAGGCAACCGCGAGGCCCACCGCTTCACCCTCTCGAACGCCCTGAAGGACCTGCGCTACCTGGAGTCGATGGCCAACGCCGCCACCGTCACCACCACGATGGCGAGTGCCGCGAAGAACAGCTTCGCCGGGGCAGTGGCGCAGGGCGGCGCGGGGCCAGAGGACTACGTGCCTCACCTGACGGACTTCGTGGCGCGGGCGAATGGGGTAAGGTAGAGGCTTTACAGCCGCTTGACCCTGTTGCGCAAATGCGATGCGGGATTCACTCTGTGAATCCAGCGTGGTAGCTGGTCTGCACGAGCAGACCGAAGCCCACGACCTACCGCACCACGACCTGGCATGACTACAACGCTGCGCTCGAGAAGCGCGGATCGTTGCTGATCTGGTTCGACCCCGAGACGCAATGGCGGGCCGCGCCGACCGGCAAGCGCGAGCGCCAAGGGTTTCGGGGTCGGTGAGGAGAGGGGCGAGCGCCTCGACCACCGTCGCATGGGCGCGGAGGCGGGTGCGGGAGGTGCGGGGGAGCGCGGGGAAGAGGGTGGCCGAGGCCGCGGACAGCGGTGAAGCGGCGGAGGCCGGAGATGAGGCCGTGGGTGTGGCCATTGCGGGGGGTGGAGAGGGCCCAGACCTCGATCGGGGTGCGGAGGCCTTCGGTCGCGATGGAGTGCTGAAGCAGGGTCAGCGCGGCGGGGTCGAGGGCGGTGCGGTCGCGCAGGAGGGCGAAGGCGTCGATCCGGGCGAGGGGGAGGTGGTGGATGGGGGAAAGGGAATCCATGGGGGCGTGCTCTTTTGCGCGGGAGCGAACGCCATCGGGGTTAAGGGGCGGTAAGGCGGGCGGGCGGCTATTCGGCGGGCACCGAGGCGCGACGGGGTTTGAGGACCAGACGCTCGGCCCGGGCGTAGATGTGCGCACCGATGATGCCGACGATGATCGACAGGAACAGGGTCAGCCAGGGCATGGGTTGGCCGAAGACTTTGTTGACGAGCGAGATCATCTGGTAGTGGGTGAGATAGATGAACATGGAGGCGCCGGCGACTTCGGCGATCAGCACCTTGGCTGGGGCGGGGACGGTGAGGGTGCGGATGAAGAGAACGACGGCGATCCCCCCGGCGACGTAGAAGGCGGCGGAGGTCAGCTGCCAGACCAAAAGCACCGAGACGAGGCTGAGGACCATGGCGAAAAGCCGGGAGGGCAGGTCCTTGGCGGCGGCGATGACCATGCCGAGGGCGAAGGTCCATCCGTAGTGCCATGGCGTGCGGTCATAGTTGTAGTCGCCGGTCCATTTCAGCTCGATCAGGTAGTCGAGGACGGCGACAGCGAAGAAGAAGATGACGGCGCTGAGCATGGGCCTGGCGGCGAAGGCACGGCGGATGGGGGGGAAGGAGAAGAGGAGGGCGGCGATCAGGAGGATCTGCACATAGAATTCGATGAAGTAGAAGGTGTAGCCCTTGATGGTGGTGGGGTCCTGGTAGTTCGACACGAGAAACAGCGAGGGCCATTCGAACTTGCGGGTGACAAGCTCGAGGAGGACGCCCATCAGGATCGTCGGGATCGCGACATAGCGCACGGTGCCCCAAAGGGTCCGGGTGCTGCCGGAGCGGATGATCTCGGGCAACTGGAAGCGGGCGACGGAGTAGCCGGCAAGCATCACCAGGAAATAGGCTGCACCCCAGTTCGAGGAATAGATGAAGGCCTGGGTGTGCAGCGCCACGATGCAGACCATGAAGAAGGCGCGGGTGAGGGTGACGGTTTCAAGGCGGCGCCAGGCAGAGGTGTCGCCGCCCCTGGCATGATCTTGCAGCTGGGTGACAGTCAGCTTTTCCCAGTCGTCGGGCAGTTGGCCGAAGCGGGCCTCGTACGCCAGGGAGAACTGGATGTAGTGGAGGGAATCGCCGCCAAGGGTTTCAAATGTGTCATCGGGTCCGACGCTTTGGCCGGTGAATTCGTGCTGGAAGAGCGAGCGGACGTCGCTGATCTCGCCCTTGGCACCGGAGGAGGACGGGGGGGCGGTCACCTTGCGCAGGGCGAACTGGTCGGCCAGCACACGGCGCTGGACCTTGCCGGTGCCGGTGACGGGAAGCGCATCAAGCGCCATGACATGCAAGGCGCTGCCGGCGGAAATGCCCATCTCGGCAAGCGCGGCTGTGGCGGCGTCCTTCACTTTCTGCGTCTGTTCCGAAGCTCCGGCGAGGGCGACAAGGATCCCGTCGCCACGCTGCGCGTCGGGAACCTTTGCGACGGCGATCTGTGCGCCGGGTGCAAGGCGGGCGCGGATACGATCTTCCAGCTGATCGGGCACGACTTTCTGGCCGCCGCAGTTGATCAGGTCGTCGGCGCGACCGTCGAAATGAAGGAAGCCATCCTGCAGATGGCCAAGGTCGTTGGTCTGCAACCAGCCCTCGGCATCGGTCAGGTCGTGCAGACCCTGGGCATCGATGCGCGAGCGGGCGACCTGTGGGCCGCGAATGCGGATGCGTCCGTCGGCTGAAAGCTGCACTTCGCCCTGGCCCACGGCGCGACCGACCGAATCGAGCATCGCGTCAGGCGCGTCGGAGATCACCAGGAAGGTGCTGCGCGAGGCTTCGGTCAGGCCGTAGTGCTGCACGATCCGGGCCTTGGGGAACATGTCGCGGATGCGCCGCTTTTCTTCGGCGGTCATCGGTTGCGAGCCGATTTCCATCCAGCGCAGCGCCTTGCCTGCGTCGCCGATGAGCGCAGGATCGGAGAGCAGGATGCGCAGAAGTGTCGGCACCGCGGAAAGCGCGTTGACCTGGCCAGCCCTCAGCATGCGGGCCAGTTCCATCGGATCGAAACCGCGCGGGGGCATGTAGGCCTGACCGCCAACCGCGCTGACCGCCCGGTAGCGCGCCATCCCGAAGCTGAAGGTTGCCGGGACGCCGACATACTCGCGAACCTCGGCGGTCATCTGCATCACGTCGATGATCCGCTCGGTCGTGTAGCCGAGGTTGCGATAGGTCAGAAGGATGCCCTTGGGCAGCCCTTCGGTGCCCGAGGTATAGCTGACCTGGGCGGGCAGGTCGTCGAGGATGACGGGATGCTGCGTGGTGATCCAGCCGGTCTGGCTGGCGGGGTCGATGCAGCGGTCGATGTCGATCCCGGGAAGCTGATCGGCTTGCGCGCTGTCGGAAACAAGGACCAGGGGTCGGCGTGCCGCGTAAAGGCTGAACATCTGTTCGACGAAGGCAATCGAGTTCTTGCGAATGATTGCGGTGGCCTGGAGTCTGCCGAAATCCATTTAATTTCCCTGCAGGGACTTGCCCAAGAAAAGCACGCTGACCCGATTCATAGGCTTCATTGTGGACAAAAGTTTGGCTGGAAAACGGTTGAGTGGTGAATCAGTCCATCTCCATGCATCCATTCCAAATCCTGGCCGGACAGGCAAGGCCGTCTTCACCCGCGTCATCCTGTCCGCGCGACAGCCCCGGGCGCGGATCGGGTGGCAAAACCGGCGCGCAGGACATTATCGAGCGCGCGGCGGTCAGAACATCTGCAACAGGCGCTTGAGGTAGTCCAGTTCCTCCAGCGGGCGGGCGAGTTCGCCGGAGCGGCGGCGGATTTCGTCCAGCAGTTCCTGCGCGCGAACATCGGGCGCGTTCTGGACCATGTTCTCGTCCGAACCGATGCGTGCGGTTTCGCCAGAGCGGCGGCCGAGCGGATCCGTGCCTTGCGGATCGGCGGACCCAGCCTGGCGGTCGCCGCCCTGCCCGTCCCGGTTCTGGCGCTGCTCGTCGGCCAAGGCCTGGCCAAACTGCTGCATGCCCTCTCGCAACGCCTCCATCGCCTCGGCCTGACGGTCGAGCGCGCCGTCGAGATTGCCATCGCGCAGCGCCTTTTCGGCGTCTGCCATCGCGCGGCCGGCGCGGTCGAGGTTGCGGCGGCCGTCTTCGCCCTGTGTGGTGCCGTCGCCGGGAAGCTGGCCCTGCTGCAACTGGTTCAGCCGATCGCGCAACTCGCGCTGGCGATCGGTCAGGCTGCGGTCGTCGGGCGCGGCCTGGCCGTCACCCTGTTGCCGGTCCGGACCGCCGCTTTGCCCGTCGCCCTGCCCGTTCCCTGGCTGTTGTCCCTGACCCTGATCCTGCCCCTGCTGTCCACCCTGTCCCTGGTCCGTGCCAGTGCGCGGCACGCCCTGAAGATCGCGGAAGGCATCGTCGGACAGCTGCTGCTGGTCACGCAGCGTCTGGCCAAGCTCGCCCATCGGGCCGTTCTGGCCCTGACCCTGACCCTGCTGGCCCTGCACCACCTGCATGTTTTCCATCAGTTGACGAAGCTGTTGCATCAATTCGGCGGCTTCTGCGGTCTTGCCCTGTTTCATCAGCTCTTGCAGCTTGTCCAGCATGCCCTGCAGCTGGTCGCCGGACATCATCTGGCCCTGCATCATGTCGGACTGCTGCCGGTTGCCGGGATTGCGCTGCGCCTCTTCGGCAAGTTCGCGCATATATTCGTTCAGTGCCTGCTGCATTTCCTTCATCAGCTGGTCGATTTCCTCGGGCGAGGCGCCGTTCTTGATCGCCTCCTGCAGCCGGTCCTGCGCGCGCTGCAGCCGGTCGAGCGCATCCCGCAGGTTGCCTTCCTCGACCATGAGGGCGATCTTCCACAGCTTTTCGGCGATGGCGTCGCGGTCTTCGGTGGAGAGGCTGGCCTGTTTCGCCTCAAGCTCGCGCATCAGGACGCGCAGGTGCAGGAAGGCGCGGTCATTGCGGATGAAGCCGTCGGGGCGGTTGGTGACGGCCTTGAGGATCTGCACCGACCGCGGGGCGTTGACCCGGTTCCACAGGATGTCGCGGCGCATTTCGATCAGCGCGGCGGCGAGCGGGTCGAAAAATCGCTTGCCGTGGAGGGTGACCGCATATGGGGCCGACGAACCTTCGTTGCCGCCCGCGTCGGCGACGGTGAAGACCATGGTCACGGGCAGGTTGGCGAAGACATTCTTGGAGAGGTCGTCGACGAGCGTTGCGGCCAGCTCTGTGCGGCTGCCCTTGCGCGGCATCGGCAAGTCGAGGGTGACGGGCGCGATGGCCTCGGGGTCCACGGTCAGGCCGTGGCGGCGATCGACCCGGGCGAGGTCGAGGGTGATCGTGACGCGGCCAGCGACGACGCCATAGTCGTCCGCGGCCTTGAAGCCCTGCTTGAAGCGGCCGTCCGCCTCGCGCACCATTTCGCCGGACACCTCGACGGTCGGGGCGTTGTCGGGGATCGCGGTGACCCGCCATGCGCGGCCGTTCGGGCCGTCGATGGCAACGTCGCCCGAGCGGGTGACGGTCAGGTCGAGCACCCCCTTCATGCCGTTCGGGACGGCGGCGGCAGGGGTGGCATCGGAAGGCGGTGCCGCTGCAGGCGGCAGGTCGGCGACGGTCTGTGCGACGGTCAGGCTGCCCTCGGGCCCATAAAGGCGGATCTGCAGGCGGGTGCCGGTGGGCAGATCCAGCGTCGGGGCGGTGATGTCGTTGAGGTAGAGCGAGGGTTTGCCGGTATAGGCGGGGGGCTGGGCCCAGGCTTCCCAAGCCGGGCCGCCGGGGGTGGCGAGGGCCGCGCCGGGGGCAAGGCCGGTGACCGAGGCGGCCTTCCAGAACGAGCCGAAGAGGGCGGCCATGACGAAAGCGGTGAGGGCGACATAGCGCAGCGAGAAGCGATCGCGGGAGGAAAGCCTGAGGTCGGGCTGCACCGGGCGGGCCCCGGCGGCGCGCGCGGCCATGCGGTCCTGATGCGCCTGCCAGACGGCAAGCGACGCGGGGTCGCCGGTGCCGATGGCCTGGGTGTCGGTCAGGGCGGCGATCGGGCGGCCGGGCATGGTGGCGTCCAGCCGGTCAAGCGCGTCCATCGCCGTGGGCTTGCGGAAGCGTCTGACGCCATAGGCCAGAAGGATCAGGGCGACACTGCCGACGCCAGCCCCTGCGGCCTGGGCGTAGACGAGGGGGCCAAGGTCCTGCACGCCGAAGGCCAGGGCGGCCAGCGTGGCCAGCGCCAGCGACCAGAGCGGCCAGAACGCGCGGGCCAGGCGTTCCGCCCACAGCCCGGCCAGCGTCAGGCGCATGGGCCGGACGAGCGATTTCAGCGGCACCTGTGGTTTTGGTCCGGTCATCTTACCTGCCTGGGACCGGACGATGTGTCACAGCCATGCCGGGATGGTATCGCGGTTGAGGATTTCGTCAAAGCTTGGACGTGCCCGGATGACAGCGAATTGATCCCCTTGGACCAGGACTTCGGGGATCAGCGGCCGGGTATTGTATTCCGACGCCATCACCGCGCCATAGGCCCCGGCGCTGCGAAAGGCGACAAGGTCACCCGCGGCCACCAGGGGCAGATCGCGTCCCCTGGCGAAAGTGTCGCCGGTCTCACACACCGGGCCGACCACGTCGAACTCTTGCCGGGGCGCGCCGACGGGGGGTTCGGCAACCGGGATGATGTCGTGGTGCGCGCCATACATCGAGGGGCGGACGAGGTCGTTCATCGCGGCGTCGAGGATCAGGAAGTCGCGGCCCTCGCCGTGCTTGACGTAGATGACGCCGGAGACGAGCAGCCCCGCATTGCCCGAGATCAGGCGACCGGGTTCGATCTCGATCTCGCAGCCAAGATCGCCGACCGTGCGCTTGATGAGCGCGCCGTAGTCGGTGGGCAGGGGTGGGGCGTCGTTCGAGCGCCGGTAGGGGATGCCGAGGCCACCGCCAAGGTCGAGCCTTGTGATGGTGTGGCCTTCGGCACGGAGGCGGCGGGTGAGGTCGGCGACTTTCAGGTAGGCCTGTTCGAAGGGTTCCAGCTCGGTCAGTTGCGACCCGATATGGACGTCGATGCCGATCACTTGCAGGCCGGGCAGGGTTGCCGCTTCGGCATAGACCAGCGAAGCGCGGGCGATGGGGATGCCGAACTTGTTTTCCGATCTGCCGGTCGCGATCTTTTCGTGGGTCCGGGCGTCCACATCCGGGTTGACGCGGATGGTGATGGGCGCGGTCAGGCCAAGCGAGGTCGCCACTTCGGACAGCGCCCGCATCTCGGGTTCGCTTTCCACGTTGAACTGCCGGATGCCGCCGGTCAGCGCGAGCCGCATCTCGTCCCGCGTCTTGCCGACGCCGGAGAAGACGATGCGGTCGCCCGGCACGCCCGCCGCCCTGGCGCGGAGGTATTCGCCGCCCGAGACCACGTCCATACCCGCGCCAAGATTGCCGAGGGTTTTCAGCACGGCGACGTTCGACAGCGACTTGATGGCGAAGCAGACGAGGTGGGGAAGGGGGGAAAGCGCCTCGGTGAAGAGGCGGTAGTGGCGCGTCAGGGTGGCGGTGGAGTAGACATAGAACGGAGTGCCGACCGCAGCGGCGATGTCGGGGATCGCGACATCCTCGGCGTGAAGGGTGCCGTTGCGGTAGAGGAAATGGTCCATGCGTCACCCCCGTCTGACCGTGCCGTCATAGCCGGGTGGGCACCGGGTGCAAAGGGCGAAATCCGCCGGGTTTCGGACCTTTGGTCCGGATCGGTTTTCACCGGGGGCGCAGCATGTATAGTTGCGCCGGAACAGCGCAGGGCAAGGTCGGGCGATGGCGGTGACGCTGAAAGAGGTGGCGGAACGGGCCGGGGTCTCGCGATCCGCGGTGTCGCGGACCTTTACCGACGGCGCCTCGGTTTCCGCCCGGACCCGCGCCAAGGTGGAGGAGGCAGCGGCCGCGCTGGGCTATGCGCCGAACGCGCTGGCCTCAAGCCTGACGACGGGGCGGACCAAGTTGATCGGGCTGGTGGTGAACAACTTTCACAATCCCCTGATCCTGGAGGTGTTCGACCTGTTCACCAAGGGCCTGCAGGAAAGGGGGCTGCGGCCCCTGCTGGTGAACCTGAGCGATGCGACCGATCCTGCGGCCACGGTGCGGATGCTGCGGCAGTATTCGGTGGATGGGGTGATCGTGGCGTCCTCGACCCTGCCCCCCAGCTTTGCCGAAGGCTTCAAGGGCGCGGGCTTGCCCGTGGTGCATGCCTTCGGGCGCGCCTCGGCGGTGCCGGATGTGCATGTGGTCGGCATCGACAACGTGGCCTGCGGACGGATGGCCGCCGAGGCCCTGATCCGGCGCGGTTATGGCCGGGTGGCGTTTCTGGGCGGACCGCGCGGGGCGACCTCGACGCAGGACCGGGCGGCGGGGTTTCTGGGCACGCTGGCCCGGCATCCCGGAATCGAGGTCAGCGTGAGCTATGCCGAGGACTACACGTTCGACGCGGGCCGGGCCCGGATGCAGCGCCTGCTGGCCGGGGACCGCGCCGAGGCCTATTTCTGCGGCGACGACCTGCTTGCGATCGGTGCGCTGAGCGCGATCCGCGAAGCGGGGCTGGCGGTGCCGCGCGACATCGGGCTGATCGGGTTGAACGACATGGAGATGGCGCGCTGGCAGGTCATCGGACTGACGACGATCCGGCAGCCCGTGGCCGAGATCATCGCGGCGGCGGTCGCGCTGGTGGTGGCGACCATCGAAGCGCCGGACCTGGCCCCGGAGGTCCGGCTGTTCCCGTGCGACGTCGTGGAACGGGGGACCTTGCGGCGGGGTGCCGGCTGACGGTGCGCGCGGCATAAGCGGGGAAGCCCGAGGATTCTCGCGAAAATCTTCGGGCCTCTTGGCCGGGTGGTGGGCTTATCGGAACATCGGCGGTCGGGCGTCGACCCAGGTGCCGCCCGCCTTGGCCGACGCGACGGCAGCGTGGACGGCGGCCATGGAGCGCAAGCCTGCGGGCGCGCGGGGCAGGCCGTCGCGCGCTTCGCCCCGGATCGCGTCGGCAAGGTCGACGTAGATGTTGGCGACGGCCATCGGGAAGCCTTCGGGATGGGCGATAGCGACGCGGGACAGGCGTTTGGCGTCGTCATGCAGCCCGGATTCGCCCTTTTCCATGATCTGGGTGCGACCACCAACTGGCGTGTAGATCAGCTGGTTCGGTTGTTCCGAGGCCCAGCGCAGCCCCCCGGTTTCACCAAAGACCTGAATGTCGAAGCCATGCTGGCGCCCGATGGCGACCGATGAGGTCCAGAGCCTGCCGACAGTGCCCCGGGCGGTGCGGAAGTTGACCATGGCGTCATCTTCCAGCACGCGGGACGGGATCGTCGAGGCGAAGTCGGCGGAAAGGGTCGAGACCTCGTCGTCGCAGATGAAGCTGGCCATGTGCAGCGCGTGGATGCCGCAGTCGGCGAACTGGCCGGAAACGCCCGCCATCGCCGGGTCATAGCGCCAGCGGACGCGGGGGTTGTCGGCGTCGGCGGCATCGCCGTGGTGGCCGTGGCTGAAGCTGGTCACCACGAGCCGCACGCGGCCGATCTCGCCGGCGCGGACCATAGCGCGGGCCTGGCGGACCATCGGATAGGCCGAGTAGCAGTAGTTCACCGCGCAGATGCGGCCGGTGCGCTCGGCGACGCGGACGATTTCCTCGCCTTCCTCGACCGTCATTGTCATCGGCTTTTCGCACAGGACGTGGAAGCCAGCCTCAAGGAAGGCCTTGGTGATCTGGAAATGGGTCGAATTGGGTGTGGCGACGGTGACGAGATCGCAGCGGTCCGGGCGGTTCCTTTCGCCCGCCAGCATTTCGGTCCAGTCGCCATAGGCGCGGTCGGGGGCGATGCCAAGCGTTTGGGCATAGGCGCGGCCTTCGTTCGGGCGGTGGTCGAGGGCGCCTGCGGCAAGGGTGAAGTTCCCGTCAGCCAGCGCGCCGAGGCGGTGTGCCGGGCCGATCTGGCTGCCCATCCCGCCGCCGATCATGCCCCAGTTCAGTTTAGCCATGTTGGTCCGCCTCAAAAGCCGATGGAGGAAAGATAATCGCGGTTGCGGCGCGCGTCGTCGACCGGGCTGACATCGAGCGTCGGGTCGCAGTCCTGTTCGACGGTGCACCAGCCTTGATACCCTGCGTCGAGAAGGATCCGGCGGACGGCCGGGAAATCGACGTCTCCGGTGCCGAGGTTGCAGAAGATGCCCTGACCGCAGGCCTCGTAGAAGCCGGTGCCTTTGGCGATGGCATCGGCCTTCACCACCGGGTCGATGTCCTTGAAGTGCACGTAGGAAATCCGGTCGATTTGGCGGCGCATGAAGGCCACGGGGTCGAACCCGGCATAGGAATGGTGGCCGGTGTCGAAGCAGATCTTCAGGATCTTCGCATCCACCTCGTCCAGCAGGCGCTCAAGCTCGGGTTCAAAGTCGATGAAACCGGCAGCATGGGCGTGGATGCCGACGGTCAGGCCGAATTCCTCGGTCCCCAGCCGGGCGATGGTGCTGATGCGGTCGCGGAAGGCGGCCCATTCGGCGGCGTCCATCTGTTCGGCGGCCTCGGCGCGGCCGGCCGTGGGGGCGCGGCGGGGCGAGATGCTGTCGATCAGCACCAGGTGCTGCGCACCGTGGGCGGTCAGTGCCCGGCAAGTGCGCCAGGCGGCGTCGCGGACATCGTCCCAGGCGGCGGGATCGTGGAAGGGGCGGAAGACGACGCCGCCGATCAGGTCGAGACCGTTCTCTTCCAGCGCGTCGAACAGGATCGCCGGATCTTCCGGCATGAAGCCGATGGGGCCAAGCTCGATCCCGGTATAGCCCGCATCGGCGCAGTCCTTCAGGACCTGCCGCCAGGGCGGATTGCGCGGGTCGCCTGCGAATTCGACGCCCCAGGAACAGGGCGCATTGCCGATGCGGATGGTCATGAGGTCCTCACGGAGGGGGAACGGGGTGCCAGCGGCCATCGGCGGACGACCGGTGTGCAGTTTCGATGATCTGACTGACGGCAAGGCCGTCGCGGAAGGTCGGCCAGACCGGCTTGCCGGTTTCGATGGCCTGCAGGAAATCGCGGGCCTCGATGATGATCTGGTCCTGATAGCCGGTGCCGTGGCCCGGACCCTGGCAAAAGGGCAGGAAGTCGGGATGCGCCGGGCCGGTCAGGATGCGGGTGTAGCCGCGCGTCGCCTCGGGCCCTTCGGCGCGGTAAAGCCAGACGGCGTTCTGGTCTTCCTGGTCAAAGCGGATGCCACCCTTTGTGCCATGTATTTCATAGGCATAGCCCATCTTGCGGCCTGTGGCGGTGCGGCTGATGTAGAGGTGGCCCATCACGCCAGAGGCAAAGCGCAGCATGATCTGGGCGTGGTCGTCGTTGGTCACGGGAACCGGGCCACGGGGGCCGGGTCGGGTGGCGTGGACGGTTTCGATCCGGGCGTTCAGTTCGGCCACCGGACCCATCAGCGCCAGCATGCAGTTGACCGGATGCGGGGCAAGGTCGCCCATGCAACCATTGGCGCGGCCTTCCGTCCGCCAGTTGGCGGGGAGGCCGGGATCGGCGAGGAAATCCTCGGTGTGTTCGCCGCGAAACCAGGTGACGGTGCCGATGGCCCCTTCGGCGAGGAGCTGGCGGACGAACCGGGTGGCGGGGGTGCGGACGTAGTTGAAGCCGATCATGTTCGGCAGCCGGGAAGCCTCGGCGGCGGCGGTCATGGCCGCCGCATCCTCCAGCGACGCGCCCAGCGGCTTTTCGCAGAAGACCGGCTTTCCGGCGGCGAAGGCGGCTTCGGCGATGGCGCGGTGGGTGGACTGCGGCGAGGCGATCACCACGGCCTGCACCTTCGGGTCGGCGACAAGATCCCGCCAGTCGGCGGCGGCGCGGTTGAAGCCGTAGGCCCTGGCATAGGCCTCGGCGGAGGCCTTCGAGGTTGCCGCGATGGTTTCAAGCCGGGGCCGCAGCGCGGTATTGAACACGGCGCCGACCGCGGAATAGGCCACGGCATGCGCCTTGCCCATGTAGCCGCCGCCGACCAGCCCGATCCCGATCTCTGTCATGCCATTGCCCCCCGTGCCGTCAGTATTGCAACCGGTTGCAAAAGTTGTATCCTCACCGTCGAAGGCGCGCAAGTCCCCCTTTGGGCCTGGTGCCGGGCGGAGAGCATGATGGCAGGTCTGGGGCGGCTGACGGGGCGGAACTTTCTGGTCATCGGCCGTGCCGGGATGGACCTTTATGCCGACCCTCCGGGCACAAGGATCGAGGAGGCCAGCCGCTTTGTCGCGCATCTGGGCGGCTCGTCGGCGAACATCGCGGTGGCCTTGGTCCGGCAGGGCTGTCAGGCGGCGCTGCTGACCCGGGTGTCGGACGACGCGGTGGGGCGGTTCTGCCTGAGCCAGATGGACGCCTATGGTGTGGACCGTAGCCTTGTCCGCTCGGAAGGCGGCGAGGCGCGAAACTCGTTGGCCGTGGTGGAAACGCGGATCGAGAATTGCCAGTCGGTCATCTACCGCAACGGGGCGGCGGACTTTGCGATGGTCGCGGCGGATGTCGAGGCGGTCGAATACGCGGGCTTTTCGGCGCTGGTCACGACGGGGACGGTGCTGGCGGCAGAGCCGTCGCGGTCGGCGGCGTTCCGGGCGTTCGATCTGGCCCGCGCGGCGGGGGTGCCGCTGGTCTTCGACGTGGATTATCGGCCCTATTCCTGGCCGTCGGCTGCGGTGGCCGCCGAGACCTGTTCCCGCGCGGCGGCCTTGTGCGACGTGATCGTCGGCAATGACGTGGAGTTCGGCTTCATGGCCGGTCATCCGGATCGGGGGCTAGACAAGGCCCGAAACCTGATCGCCGACGGGGCGCAAACCGTCATCTACAAGATGGGCGAGAAGGGCGCGGTCACCTTGACGCGCGACGGCGAGTTCGCGACCGGCATCTTCCCGACCGAGGCCCTGAAACCGACCGGGGCGGGCGACAGTTTTCTTGGGGCATTCCTTGCGGCCCTTGCCCTGGGCCTTCCGCTTCGGACGGCTGTCCTGCGCGGGTCCGCCGCCGCCGCGATGGTCGTGGCGCGGGTCGGCTGTGCCCCGGCGATGCCCGATGTGTCCGAGCTTGACGCCTTCCTTGCCACCCACCCCGGCCCGTCCGCGTAAAGGGACCCCCATGCACATTGCCCCCCACGACAACCGGAACCGCGCCATCGTCGAGATGGACAACCCGCTGGTGCCGCTGGTCTATTTCAACATCCTGCGGCTGCAGCCGGGGGAGCATTTCGACTATCGCACGCCGGGCTACGAGACCTGCGTGGTTCCGGCGACCGGGACAGTGACGGTCGAGGTCGCAGGCGAGACCTTTGCCGATGTGGGAAACCGGGGCGTCGATGTCTGGGACGGCGAGCCGGAGGGGGTCTATGTGCCTTCGGGCACGGGGACGCGGATCACCGCACGGACGGAAGCCGAGGTGTTCGTCGCCGGGGCGAAGTTCGACGCGGTGCTGCGCCCCTTCGCGGTGCGCTCGGGCGATCTGGACGTGGTGCAATACGGGTCGGACGACACCAAGACGCATCGCAAGATCAAGCATATCCTTGGGACGAAGTATCACGACCGGGTCGGGCGGTTGCTGGTCAGCGAGTTGTTCACCGTGGGTGCGGGGGGCTGGTCGGGGTTTCCGTCGCACAAGCATGATACGGACCGCCTGCCGGACGAGACGCGGCATGACGAGTGCTATAACTTCCGGTTCCGGCCCGACTACGGGTCCGGGTTGCAGATGCTGCAGCGGGTGGATAACGAACCCGGCGACGCCTATCACATCATGAACCGCTCCACCGTGCTGATCGACAAGGGCTATCACCCGTGCTGCGCGCTGCCGGGCTATGAGATGTACTATTTCACCATTCTGGGGGGTCTGTCGCAGCGCAGTCTGAAGCAGTATTTCCAGCCGACCCACGCGGCGCAGCTGCACACGATCCCGGGGATCATGGACATGGTGGCCAAGTTCAAATGACACTTGCGACGCTGGCCGAGGTGCTTCAACCGGCGTTGCGCGACGGTTATGCGGTGCCGGGGCTGGTGTGCCTCGGCTGGGAGGACGCGCGGGCCTATGTCCGGGCGGCAGAGGCGGAGCGGGCTCCGGTGATCCTGCAGGCCGGGCCTGGGGCGCGGGCGCATATGCCGGTGGCGATCTGGGGCGCGATGTTCCGGGCGTTGGCGGAAGGTGCTTCGGTGCCGGTGGTGGCGCATCTGGACCATGGGCTGACGGTGGAGGACGCCCAAGCGGCGATTGCGGCGGGGTTCAGTTCGGTGATGGTCGACGGGTCGGCGCTGCCATTGGAGGAGAACATCCGGCTGACGGCAGAGGTCGCCGTCCTGGCCCATGCGGCCGGGGTGTCCTGCGAAGGCGAGATCGGCGTCGTCGGCTATGCCGGGGGCAAGGCCTCGACCGGGACCGAACCCTTTGAGGCGGGGCGTTTTGCCCGCGAGACGGGGGTGGATGCGCTGGCGGTGTCGGTGGGGAATGTCCATTTGCAGCAGGACGCGGGTCAGGGGCTGGACCTGGCGCTGTTGCGGCGGATCGAGGTGGTGACGGATGTGCCGCTGGTGATCCACGGCGGGTCGGGGGTGCCTTTGGCGCAGCGCGCGGCGTTGGCGGCAGGGTCGCGGATTGCCAAGTTCAACATCGGGACGGAATTGCGGATGGCCTTCGGTGCGGCGCTGCGCGCGGCGGTGGCGCGCGACCCGGCGCGGTTCGACCGGATTGCCATTCTGCGCGAGGTGGAAGACCCGATGATGGAGGCTGCGCGGGCGGTGTTCCGGGGCCTGGGCGCTTCGGGCCGGGGGTAGCGCTGGCGAGGGGGAGTGCCCCGCCAGCGCTGGTCGCTTACCGGGTCACTTGCCCCAGATCGCGGCATAAGCCTCACGGTAGCCGTTCTGCGGGTCGAAGGCGTTGCCTTCGGTGGTGGCAAGCCCCGCCTCTGTCACCAGCGCAGGGGCGGTGATGTAGCCCGAGCAGGCCTCGCCCTGGATCGCACGGTTCAGCTCGTCCACCAGCTGCCAGCCTTGCAGGTTCAGGGGTTCGGCGACGGTGACGGCCTGATACTGCCCGGTGCGGATGCGCTGGAAGGCGGCTTCCGAGCCGTCCCCGGCGGACCCGGCCTTGGGCGCCCCCTTGCCGTCGATCCCGGCGGCGGCCAGCGACGGCCCCATGAAGTCGAAATACAGGTCGTTGATCGCCAGCGAATGGGTCCACGAGGCGCCATACTTCTGCAGCAGCGTCGTGGTCAGCGGCCCCATCCGGGTCGAGGTTTCGGCGATGGGCGTGTCGACGTATTCCAGCACCGTGCCGCCCGCGTCCTCGATCACCTTCTTCATCCGGTCGGCCTTGTCGATGGCGATCTGGTAGGTCGAGTCGGTGAAGATCACCACGCCCGGCTTGCCGCCCGCATCGTCGATGGCCCATTTCGCCGCCACGTCCGACACCTGCATCGCGTCGGTGGAGACGTTGGCGAAGATGCCGCCCGGCGCGTCGCAGCCGATCTTGGGGCCCGAGTGCCAGGACACCATCGGAATCTTGGCAGCCGTCACGCCTTCCAGAGCGGCCTGCTGTTCGGCGGCGTCAAAGCCGTTGATGACGATCCCGTCGGGGTTCAGCGCCAGCGCCTGGCCGACCGCCGCCGACCGGCTTTGCACCGAGCCTGCACCGTCCAGCACCTTGACCGTCCAGCCGATCTTGGCGGCGGCTTCCTCGATCCCCGTGGTGACGCCCAGGATGCCGCCGTTCTTCAGGTCTCCGGCAAGGACGACGATGGTCTTGCCCTCGGCCGCCTTGGGGCCGGTGGTCGGGCCATCGAAGGCGGACTGCGCGACGGCGGTGAAGCCGGTCAAGGCCAGCGCGGTTCCGGCGAGAAGGGTTTGAAGCAGGGTCCGTCTCAGCATGGTGGTTTCCTCCCTAAGATGCTGTTTTCATTTTGATTTCGCGCCTTTCTTGCGCTGCGCGTAGCCAGCGATGCCGATGGCGATGAGAAGCGTGGTGCCGTTGAACAAGGGCTCGACCCAGAACGATCCGCCGAACTGCTGGATGCCCGAGATCCCGACGGCAAGGATCATCACGCCGACGATGGTGCCCCAGACATTGACCCGGCCCGGCTTGATCGTGGTCGATCCGAGGAAGGCCCCGACAAGGGCGGGCAACAGGAATTCCAGCCCGACGCTGGCCTGGCCAATGCGGAGTTTCGAGGCGAGGAGAACCCCGGCAAGGGCGGTCAGCGCACCGGAGGTCACGAAGGCCCCGATCACGAACTTGCGGGTCGGGAAGCCGTTCAGTTCCGCCGCGCGCTGGTTGGCGCCGATGGCGTAGAGGTAGCGGCCGATCGGGGTGTAGTCGAGGATGACCCAGAGGATCAGGGTGATCGCCAAAACGTAGAAGGCGGTGATCGGCAGGCCGAGGACGAAGGTGCCGTTGATCGCGTAGAAGGCGTCGGGAAGTTGCCCCACCATCTGCCGCCCGCCGGTGTGCCACAGCGCAAGGGCGTAAAGGATCGTGCCGGTGCCAAGGGTGGCGATGAAGCTGTCGATCCGGGCGACCTCGACCAGCAGGCCGTTCAGCGCGCCGACGATGATGCCGAGGATCAGGACCACGGCGACGGCCACGGGCCATGGCAGGCCATAGACGGTTTGCAGGGATATGGCGAGGATGTGCCACAGGACGATGCCGTAGCCCACGGTCAGGTCGATCCGGCCCGCGACCATCGGGATCATCGCCGCCAGCGACAGAAGCGCGATGATCGCCTTGTCCGACAGGATCGAACGAAGGTTGAGAAGCGTCGGGAAGGTGTTCGGCAGCAGGACCGAGAAGAACAGGATCAGCCCGACCATCAGGATGACAAGGCCGTAGGTCGGGGCCAGCCGGATCAGCTTTTGCCCGGTGGAGAGGCCGCGAAGTTCGTCCTTGGTGGGCTCGACGGCGTTGGAGTCTATTCCGGGCATCTTGGTCCTCAGGCGGCTTCACCGGCCGATGCGGCCTGGATCAGGGATTCGGTGGAAAGCTCCACGCCGGTCAGTTCGGCGACCGGAAGGCCGCGGCTGAACACGATGGCGCGGTGGCAGATGTTGGCGATCTCCTCGAAATCGGTGGAGACGACGAGGACGCCCATTCCGCTGGCGAGGGCCTGATACAGCAGGTGGTAGATCTCGGCCTTGGCGCCGACATCGACGCCTGCGGTGGGGTCTTCGGTGATCAGCAGGCGGCGGCCGGAATCCAGCCAGCGGCCGACGACGACCTTCTGCTGGTTGCCGCCCGAAAGCGCCTCGATGGCAAGGGTCGGGTCGTTGGGCGACAGCCCGACGCGCTGGCCGATGGTCTTGGCATTGGCCTCTTCCGCGCCGGGGGTCATCAGCGACAGAGGCCTGCGCCCGGTGGCCGAGGGGTTGAGGAAAGCGTTCTCGCGGATCGCAAGCCCTGGCGCGACGCTTTCGCCGACCCGGTCGCGGGCGACGAGGCCGATCCGTGAGCGCATCGCGGTCTGCGGGGTGGCGAGGTTCGGGGTGATCCCGTCCAGCGTGACCTTGCCCGCATGGGGGATGACACCAAAAAGCGCGCGGCCGATGTCTTCGTGGCCCGCGCCGCGCAGGCCTGCGAGGCCGAGAAGTTCGCCGCGCCTGATCCGAAAGCTGACCGGGCCGACGGCGGGGGTCTTCAGGGACTGGACCTCAAGGATCGCCGGGCCGTCCTGCACCGGGGGCCGGGCGATCTCGCGCGCCTTGCGGCCGACGATGAGGGAGACGAGTTCCTCCGGCGTGGTGTGCTCGACCGGGCGCATCCCGACCATCTGGCCGTCGCGCAGCACGGCGACGCGGTCGGCGATGCGGAAGATCTCGTCCAGGCGGTGGCTGACGTAGATCATCCCGACGCCTTTGGATTTCAGCGGACGAAGAGCGGCGAACAGGCGTTCGACCTCATCCGCCGGAAGGCTGGCGGTGGGTTCGTCGAGGACGAGGAAATCGCAATCGGCGGCAAGCGCGCGGGCGATGGCGACCAGCGATTTCTGCGTGCGGGTCAGGCTGGAAACGCGGGCGGTAGCAGGGAATTCGGCATGGACCAGCTTCAGCGCATCGTCGGCGCGTCCTTCCGTCGCGGTCCAGTCGATGCGGCGGCCCTTGCGGGCGTAGCCGAGCGCCAGGGCGATGTTTTCGGCGACAGACATCCAGTCGATCAGGCCGAGGTCCTGGTGGATGAAGGCGACCTTCTGGCCGCCGGACTTTCCTGCCTCATGCGCGTAGGGCGCACCGTCGATCAGGACGCCGCCTTCGTCGGGGCGGTGGATGCCGCCGAGGGTCTTGATCAGGGTGGATTTGCCTGCGCCGTTTTCGCCGAGCAGCGCCACGATCTCGCCGCGGGCGACCTTCAGCGACACGCCCTTCAGCGCCCGCGTCCCGCCGAAGGACTTGACGATACGGTCGAAGAACAGGCCGTCGGCAGACGGTTGCATGGACGACTTCCTCCCTTCCCGGCGGGCACTGATCTTGCGTCAGGTTTACCGGTAACGTAGCATAACCTGAGCCTGCGGGCGTTTTGAGTCAAGCGGAAAGTTATCGATAACATGAGGCGGGGATGAAGGCCAATCTGGAGGACATCGCCCAGGCGGCGGGGGTGTCGAAGATGACCGTCAGCCGGGTCTTGCGCGGCGGCACGGGGTTTTCCGACGACACGCGGGACCGGGTGGTCAAGGTCGCGGAAAGACTGGGATATGTGCCGAACAAGCTGGCAGCGGCCTTCGGCTCGTATCAGGCCTCGACCCTGGTCGGCATGTGCGTGCCGCGGCTGACCTCGGGCCTTTTCGCGCATGTGCTGGACGGGGTGGACCGGGCATTGAGCCGCCTTGGCTATCAGCTGATGATCGGGGCGAACAACCATTCGATGGACGAGGAAGAGGCCTGGGTGCGCCAGATCGCCAGTTGGCGCCCGGCGGGGCTGATTCTGTCGGGGCGCAACCACACCCCGGCAACGGTCGAGCTGTTGCGGCAGGTGGCGGCGCCGGTGGTGGAGATCTGGGATCTGACGACCAGCCCGATCGACATGTCGGTGGGGTTTTCGCATTATGACTGCGGGGCAGAGATGGGGCAGTTCCTGCTGCGCCGCGGGCGGCGGCGGGCGGGGTATGTGGGTGCGCTGGCGCGGGCCGACGTGATGGGACAGGCGCGGCTGGAGGGGTTTCAGGCGGTGCTGGCGGCGGCGGGGCAGCCGCTGGTGGACCGCGAGGTGCTGCACGACATGCCGGGGTTCTATGCGGGCTACTACGGGCTGGAAACGCTGCTGTCGCGATCGCCCGGGCTGGATGTGGTCTATTTCCACAACGACGACATGGCGGTCGGTGGCCTTGCCTATGCGGCAGCCAAGGGCATCCGGGTGCCGGAGGATCTGGGGATCGCGGGCTGGGGCGGGATGGAGGCGGCCTCGATCCTGCCGAAACGGCTGACAACGACGGTGGTGCCGACGACGGCCATCGGCAAGGCGGCGGCCGAGGCGCTGGTCGCGCGGCTGAAGGGCGAGCCGGGGCAGGAAGTCACGGTGGTCCCGACCCGGCTGGTGCCGGGGGAAACGGGGTGAAGTTTGGTGGTGCGTGCAGTATCCAAAAATTTTCTAGAAAATTTTTGGATACTTCAGGGCGTTGCGGAAACTGTGGCCTCATGGTCCGCCCAGGGTCCGTGGGGGTAATCCTGACCGTCCAGCCGCTGGAACCCGTGCAGGCCGAAGAAATCGCGCTGGCCCTGGATCATGTTCGCCGTCCCGCGCGCGGTGCGCATGAGGTCGAACCAGGCGAGGCCCGCAGAAAGGGCCGGCAGCCCCAGGCCGTTCAGCGCCCCGGCGGCAACCACGCGGCGAAGGGACGGCAGACTTCGGCGCAGGTGATCGGCGAAGAACGGGGCCAGGATCAGGTTCTGGCCGGGATGGGCGGCAAGCGCGGTCGCCATGTCGTTCAGCATGGCCGAGCGGATGATGCAGCCCGCCCGCCAGACGCGGGCGATGGCGGGCATCCCAAGCGCCCAGCCGAAATCCGTCGCGGCGGCGGTCATCATGGCGAAGCCCTGAGCATAGCACAGGATTTTCCCGGCGATCAGCGCCCGTTCGAGGTCGTCGAGCGAGAGGTCGGCGCGGGTCGGTGCGGGGCCGTAGAGCGCCTCGCCGGCCGCGCGCTCGCCGCGGCGGGAGGACACGTTGCGCGCCATCACCGCGGCCTCGATCACCGGGATCGGCGCGGCAAGGTTCTGAGCCTCGATCGCGGTCCAGCGCCCGGTGCCCTTCTGCCCGGCGGCATCGACGATCATGTCGAGAAGCGCGCCGCCCTTGATGGGGTCGGTCGCGGCGGCAACGGCGGCAGAGATCTCGACAAGGTAGGACCGCAACGCACCCTCGTTCCAGCGGGCAAAGAGCGGAGCGATCTCGGGCGCGGTCAGCCCGAGGCCATCGCGCATCACGCCGTAGACCTCGGCGATCATCTGCATGTCGGCGTATTCGATGCCGTTGTGGACCGACTTGACGAAATGCCCGGCCCCCGCCTGCCCCATGTAATCGGCACAGGGGGTGCCGTCTTCGGCCTTGGCCGCGATGGCCTGGAAGACCGGGGCCATGCGCGTCCAGTCTTCGGGCGTGCCGCCCGCCATGATCGCCGGGCCGTGCCGGGCACCCTCCTCGCCGCCGGAAACGCCGATGCCCATGAAGCGGAACGGGAGGCCCTGCGCGGTGCGGCGGTTGGTATCGTGGAAATTGGCGTTGCCCGCGTCGATCACGAGGTCGTCGGCCGAGAGCAGCGGCGCGAGGGCTGTCAGCATGTCGTCCACCGCCGGGCCTGCGGGAACCATCAGGATGATCGCGCGCGGCGGCGTGATGGCGGCGACGAGATCGGCGAGGGTGTCGGCGGGCGTGATGCGGGGGGCGAGATCCCCTGCCCCGGCCTTGAAGGCCCGGGTCACGCTGGTGGTGCGGTTCCAGACGGCGATCGGGAAGCCCTTCTCGGCGATATTGAGCGCCAGCGCCGCGCCCATGGTGCCAAGGCCGATCAGGCCGGTTTGCGGTTTGGTCATGGCCCCCGGAGTCTTCATGGTATCTGCACGCCCTTGCGGTTGAGGATCACGGAATAGAGGCTGGTCGTCGCGGTGATGAACAGCCGGTGCCTGGCGCGACCGCCGAAGCAGATGTTGGAGACGGTTTCCGGCACAAGGATCTTGCCCATCAGGTGCCCGTCCGGCGCGATGCAATGGACGCCGTCGGCGGCGGAGGACCAGAGGTTGCCGTCGCTGTCCACCCGGATGCCATCGGCGCAGCCCTTGTCGATCTTGTGGAAGACGCGTCCGTTGGCCGGGCGTCCGCCGAGCATGTCGAAGACCTTGATGTGCTGTGGGTCGGCACTGAACATCCGCCCGGTGTCGGCGACGTAGAGGAGGCTCTCGTCGGGGCTGAACGCGAGACCGTTCGGGCAGGCCATGTCGGTGATGACCGCCTCGACGGTGCCCGAAGGGTCGACGCGGTAGACCTGACAAGGGAGTTCCTGCGGGGATTTGAAGCCTTCGTAATCGGTCATGATCCCGTAATGCGGGTCGCTGAACCAGATCGCACCATCCTTGGCGACAACGACATCGTTCGGGCTGTTCAGGGGCCTGCCGTCGAAGCTGTCGGCGATGACCGTCATCGTGCCGTCCCATTCGGTGCGGGTGACGCGGCGCAGCCCGTGTTCGCAAGATATCAGGCGGCCCTGGCCATCGCGGGTGTGACCGTTGCTGTAATTGGCGGGCTGGCGGAAGGTGGTCAGGCCCTCCTCGCTCCAGCGCAGGATGCGGTTGTTCGGAATGTCCGAGAAGAGAAGACAGCCCTGATCGCCGAACCAGACCGGCCCCTCGGCCCAGTCAAAGCCCGTGGCCAGGCGCTTGACCGGGGCATTGTGCAGGACATAGGTCGCGAAGACCGGGTCATGGACGTCGAAGCAGGACATCGGGCATCTCCTTGCGGTCCGTTGTCGGCGACTGCGGCCCCGGGGTCAAACCGAAACGCGGTCAATCGGCGAACACGATCTGCGCTTTCATCGCCTGGGTCCGGTCCGAGGCCAGGCGGAACGCGTCCTCGGCCTGGGCCAGGGCGACCGTGTGGGTGATCAGCGGTTTCACGTCGACCAGGCCTTTCTGCATCAGGCCAACGCCCGTGGCAAATTCGGGATGGAAGCGGAACGAGCCGCGCAGGTCCAGTTCCTTGGCAGTGATCGCCATCATCGGCAGGGTCATGTCCCCGCCAAGGCCCAGTTGCAGGATCACCCCGCGCGGGCGCAGGGCGGCGATGCCCCCGGCCAGCGCCGCAGCGACGCCGGTGCATTCGTAGAGGACGTCGAAATACCCCTTGTCGGCGCTGTAGGCGGCCAGCGCGTCGGGTTCCCTGGCGGTGTTGATCACGCGGTCGGCCCCGACCTTGGCGGCCAGTGCCAGGGTGAAGTCGGAGAGGTCGGTCGCGACGATCTCGGCTGCCCCTGCCCTGCGGGCGGCGAGGATGGCAAGGGTGCCGATCGGCCCGCAGCCGGTGACGAGGACGCGTTTCCCCAGCATCTCTCCGGCCCTTCGGGTGGCGTGGAGCGTGACGGCAAGGGGTTCGGCCATCGCGGCCTCGCCCGGAGTCAGGCCGGTGGCATCGACGCACTGGCTGGCGTCGGCCACCAGCACCTCGCGGAAGGCGCCCTGGATGTGCGGGAAAGGCATGGCGCTGCCGTAAAAGCGCATGTTCAGGCACTGGTTGGCCAGGCCTTCAAGGCAGAACTTGCAGGCCCCGCAGGGGCGGCTGGGGGAGACTGCGACAAGCTGGCCCCTGGCGAAGCCGGTTGTGCCGGGATCCTCGACATGGGCCGAGACCTCGTGGCCGAGGATCATCGGTTCCTTCAGCCGCACGGCCCCGAAGCCGCCATGGTTGTAGTAGTGCAGGTCCGAGCCGCAGACGCCCCCCGTGGCGAGGCGCAGGCGCAACTGGCCGGGAAGCACGGGGTCTTCCGGCCGGTCCTCGATCCGCAGGTCGCGGGCGGCGTGGATGACGATGGCTTTCATTGGGGGGCCTTCACAGCGGCACCGGGGTCAGCAGGGGCTGTCCCGCGAAATGCGCGGTCAGGTTGTCGCGCATGAGTTTGCCCATCGCCTTCCGCGTCTCGATGGTGCCCGAGCCGTGGTGCGGCTGGAGAAGGATATTCGGCGCGGTCAGGAAACGGGGGTTGAGGTTGGGCTCGCCCTCGAACACGTCCAAAGCCGCCCCGGCGATCTGGCCGGTTTCCAGCGCGTCCAGAAGCGCGGTTTCGTCCACGTTCGCGGCGCGGCTGATGTTGATCAGCGTGCCCTCGGGCCCAAGGGCCTGCAGCACGCGGGCGTTGACGATATGGCGGGTTTCGGGGGTCGCGGCGAGGGCAATGAAAAGGTGGTCGGACCGTTCTGCCAAGGCCACGGCATCGGGGATGTAGGTCCAGGCCTCCGCGTCGGGCTTGGGGCTGCGGGCGGAATAGGCGATGTCCATGCCGAAGCCCTGCAGCCGCCGCCCGATCGTCGCGCCGATCCTGCCAAGGCCGAGGATGCCCGCCCGCGTGCCGGTAACCTTGCGGGTAAGCGGGGGAACCCCCTTGGCCGCCCAGTCGCCGGAGCGGACCCAGGCCTCGGCCGGGCCGACCTGACGCACCAAGGACAGCAGCATCGCTACGGCCAGGTCAGCGACGTCGTCGGTCAGGACATCGGGGGTATTCGTCACCCTGATCCCCCGCGCCCTGCACGACGGCAGATGCACGGAATCATAGCCGACACCAAAGACCGAGATCATCTCCAGCTTCGGGCAGGCGGCGATCATCGCCTCCGACGCCCCAAGATCGCCGCGCGTGGCGATGGCGCGGATGTCCGGGCCGACCTTGGCTAGGAAGGCATCCTTGTCGGCAGCCTCCCACCAGCGGTGGATGGTGAAGGCGGCGTCGAGAGGCGTCTGGTCCCAGTCCGGATAGGGCCCGACTTGCAGGACATGCGGTTTGGCCATGGTTCCCCTCGTCTGCGCTTGACAGCTTGTGTTATCGATAACATAAACGAGTCGAAACGCGCTTGTCGAGAGCGAAGTGAAGCGGAGAGACGCATGGGACACCGGCTGTTCGACCTGACCGGAAAGCGGGCGCTGATCACGGGTTCATCGCAGGGCATCGGCTTTGCGCTGGCCGAGGGGCTGGCGGCGGCAGGCGCCCGGGTAGTGCTGAACGGGCGCGATGCGGAAAAGTTGGCGGCAGCGGCGGCGCGAATACCGCAGGCGCAAGTGCTGGCCTTCGACGCGACGGATCATGCAGGCGTGCGGGCGGCGGTGGACGGGTTCGAGGCGGCGGGAAACCCCATCGACATCCTGGTGAACAACGCCGGGATGCAGCACCGCGCTCCGCTGGAGGACTTCCCCGCCGAGGCGTTCGAGCGGTTGTTGCAGACCAACATCGCATCGGTGTTCCACGTCGGGCAGGCCGTCGCCCGCCACATGATCGCGCGGGGGCGGGGGAAGATCATCAACATCGCCTCGGTGCAGACGGCTTTGGCGCGACCGTCCATCGCGCCCTACACGGCGACGAAGGGGGCGGTCGGGAACCTGACCAAGGGCATGGCGACGGACTGGGCGAAGCACGGGCTCCAGTGCAATGCCATCGCGCCGGGGTATTTCGACACGCCCCTGAACGCCGCACTGGTGGCGGACCCGGCGTTCAGTGCCTGGCTGGAGAAGCGCACGCCTGCCGGGCGCTGGGGCAGGGTGGAGGAGTTGCAGGGGGCCTGCATCTTCCTAGCTTCGGATGCGGCCAGCTTCGTCAACGGCCATATCCTGTATGTCGATGGCGGGATCACGGCCTCGCTATGACCCTGCGCGTCATCGTCATGGGGGTGTCGGGTTGCGGGAAGTCCTCGGTCGGCGAAGGCCTTTCGGCCCGGCTGGGGATTCCCTATCGCGATGGCGACGACCTTCACACTCCTGTTGCGGTCGAGAAGATGCGCACCGGGGTTCCGCTGACGGATGACGACCGCTGGCCATGGCTGGACCGGGTGGCGATGGTTCTGGCCAGCGAGGCTCCGGTGATCGTCGGCTGTTCGGCGCTGAAGCGCGTCTATCGCGACCGGATCCGCGCGGGGGCGGGCGCTCCGGTCCGGTTCCTTCATCTGGCAGGCAGCCGAGGGGTCATCGCCGCCCGCATGGCCGCGCGGAGCGGGCATTACATGCCGACCTCGCTTCTGGACAGCCAGTTCGCGGCGCTGGAACCTCCGGGGCCGGACGAGGCGGTGACGGTCGACATCGACCAGCCGCTTGACGCCATCGTCGCGGCTCTTTTGCCACACCTGGACGGAGCGACCGGATGACCCTTTCCCTTGCACTGATCGGGGCAGGTGCCATGGGTGGTGCCATCGGAGCGCGGCTGGTGGCGACCGGCGCACGGCTGTCGGTCTTCGATCCGGACCCGGCCAAGGTCGCGGCACTCGTGGCAGCCGGGGCCGTGGCCGCTCCTTCGGCGGCGGAGGCGGCAAGGGCGGCGCGGGCGGTGATCCTGTCGCTGAACGCCCCACGGATCGTTCGCGCGGCGGTCTTCGGGCCGGGCGGCGTGGCGGAAGGCGCGGCGCAGGGGACGCTGGTGATCGACATGTCCTCCATCGACCCGGAGGCGACCAAGGCTCTGGCGGCCGAGGCAGCGGAGAAGGGTCTGCGTTGGGTGGACAGCCCCCTGTCCGGCGGCATACCGAAGGCCGCGACGGGGGAGTTGACGCTGATGCAGGGCGGCGCGGAGGCGGATGTCGCCGAGGCTCAGGCGGTGCTGGCCGGGGTGGCGACGAACCAGACCCGGATGGGCGGACCCGGGGCGGGGCAGACGACCAAGCTGATCAACCAGGTCCTTTGCGGGCTGGGCTTTCTGGCGGTGGCCGAGGCGACAGCCCTGGCCGAGGCGGCGGGGGTCGACGCGATGATGATCCCGAAGGCGCTGCAAGGAGGCCGCGCCGACAGTGCCATCCTGCAGGAATACATGCCCCGGATGGCCGCGCGGGATTACCGGCGGACGGGGCGGATCGACAACATGGTCAAGGACCTGAACGGTGCCGCCGACCTTGCGCGGCTGACCCATACGGCGATGCCGCTGACCGCACTCTGTGCCGAGGTGCACCGGATGCTGACGGCGGCGGGGCTTGGCGGCGAGGATCAGGCGGCGCTGATGGAATTTTTCAAAGGGCCGCGAAAGGACCTGAGCCAATGATCACCCGCTATGCCCTGTTCGAGGGGTCTCTGCACGAGGGCCACACCGAAGCCTTCCGCCGCGACGTGCTGGCCGAGATGCTGCCGGTCTGGCGGCGCTTTCCGGGGGCGCTGGCGATCCGCGTCACCTTTGCGGAAGGTCGGGACGAGGGCGCGCCGGAGTACCCCTTGATCCTGGCCATCGACTGGCCGGACATGGCGACGGTCGAGGCGTTCCTGGCCCACCCGATCCGGAAAGAGGGACGCGCGGCGACGGAAGGAGTGCTGGTGCGGCACTTCACCGGGCGCATCCATCACCACGTCACGACGGCCCATAGCTTCGCACCCGCATGACCCAGCCGCGCAAAGCCCCGACCATGGCCGATGTGGCCCGGATCGCCGGGGTCTCTCCCATGACGGTCAGTCGGGCCTTCAAGCGGGACACTTCGGTTTCCGAGGCGACGCGCGAGGCGATCCTGAAAGCCGCCGAGGAGATCGGCTATGTCTTCGACAGCGCGGCCTCCAGCTTGCGGTCGCAACGGACGGATTTCGTGGCGGTGACGATCCCGTCGATCAACAACGCGAACTTCGCCGAGACCCTGCGCGGCCTGACCGAGGGGCTGAAGGATCGGGGTTTGCAGATCCTGCTGGGCTATACCGACTATGACATCCACGAGGAGGAGCGGCTGGTCGAACAACTGCTGCGCCGGAGGCCCGAGGCCATCGTGGTCACCGGGGGCAAGCACACGCCGCGCAGCCGGCGGCTCTTGGAGAACGCGGGGATTCCGGTGGTCGAGACCTGGGACCTGCCCGCCGATCCGATCGGGCATGTCGTGGGCTTTTCCAACGCCGAAGCGGTGCGCGGGATGATCGACCATTTCGTGGCCAACGGCGCGAAGCGAATCGCCTTCGTCGGCGGCGACGCCGACCGGGACACGCGCGGCACCGACCGGCGCGAGGGCTTTGTGGCCGCGATGCGGGCAAACGGGCTGGACGCCTCGCGCCTGATTGCGGCGGGGGCTCCGCCGATTTCCATGCGCGAGGGTGCGGCGGCAATGGGGCGGCTGCTGGACAGCCTGCCGGACACGGAGGCAGTGATCTGCGTGTCCGACCTGTCGGCCTTCGGCGCGCTGACCGAGTGCCAGCGCCGGGGGGTCAGCGTGCCCGGCGACATCTGGATCGCTGGCTTCGGCGACTACGAGATCGCCGAGGTCTCCGTCCCCGCCCTGACCACGATCAACCCCTTTCCGCGCCTGATCGGTGAACGGACAGCCGCGCTGATCCTGAAGGTGCTCGACGGCCGCCAGACCGGGCCCGCGACGGTCCTGATCCGACCCGAGCTGTTGGTCCGGCAGTCCAGCCGCTGAGGGCGGCTACAGGATATCCAGCGCCTTGATGTCCTCGGCGGCGAAGTCGATCAGGGCGCGGACCTTGCGGGGCAGGACGCGGCCCTCCAGATAGACGGCGTTCAGGGGACTGGTCTCGCCCGGATGGTCGGGCAGGATGGCCACGACGCGCCCGGCCGCCAGCGCCTCATAGACCGAAAAGCGTGGGGCGTAGGCAAGGCCCCGGCCCTTGGCGGCAAGGTCGACCGCCGCGCGGGCGGAGTTCACCAGAAAGCGGCCCTGCACCGTGACGGCGGACCCGTCCCGGCCGAAGACCCAGCGCCGCGGGGCGCGCCGGTTGGTGTCAAGGATGCAGGCGTGTCGTGCGAGGTCCGCCGGGGTTCGGGGGATTCCTTCGCGCTCCAGATAGTCCGGGCTTGCCACCAGCACCGACCGGAAACTGCCCAGTCTTCGTGCCTTCAGCGACTGCGTGCCGGTCTGGCCCATGCGGAAGGCAACGTCGATGCCCTCGGCGGCCAGGTCGACATGGCGGTCGCTCAGGCGCAGATCGAAGGACAGTGCCGGATTGCGCTGGCCGAAGCGGTCAAGCATTCCGGTCACATACATCTCGCCAAAGGTGACCGGGGCCGAAACCCGGATCACCCCGGCAAACCCGCGCGAGCCTTCGGAGACCCCGCCGATCAGGTCGTCGAGGTCATCCAGCAGGGCGGGCGCGCGGGACAGAAGATCCTCGCCCGCCGGGGTCAGCCCGACCTTGCGCGTGGTGCGCTGCAGAAGGCGCACGCCAAGCCGCCCTTCCAGGTCCGCGACGTATTTCGAGGTCAGCCGGTTCGACACGCCCAGCTGTTCTGCCGCCGAAGTGAAGGACCCGGTCTGCGCGGTGGCGACGAAGGCCTTGAGCTCGTCGATCAGATCCATCGCGACATTCGGAACATATTGTGGATAGTCATTCGTTAACTTCGCCATTTCATGCAAATGGGTCAAGGCCTATCTCACCGTCATGAAACCGCGCCGTCCCGGTGACAGCGCCAGGAAAGGACCCTGAGATGACCCCGAATTCCGCATATGCTGCCTTTGTCCTTCGTGTTGCCAGCGGTGCGCTGTTCATCGCGCATGGCCTGCTGAAGGTCTTTGTCTTCACCCTCCCCGGCACCGTCGCCTATTTCGAGAGCCTCGGGCTGCCCGGCTTCCTCGCCTACCTGACCATCCTTGCCGAAATCGGCGGCGGTCTGGCCCTGATCCTTGGCGTCGCCACCCGCGCGGTGTCGCTGGCGGTGACCCCGGTGCTTCTGGGGGCTGTGTGGGTCCATTCCGGCAACGGCTGGGTCTTCTCCAACGAAGGCGGCGGCTGGGAATTCCCGCTGTTCTGGTCCATCGTGCAGGGAACCATCGCGATTCTGGGCAGCGGCGCCTATGCGCTGAAACCGTCCGTCCGCGCGCTGGCGGCTGCCTGACCCCCTCGGGCCGCCCGTGTCGGGGCGGCCCCCCTTCCACAGGAGAGACCCATGAGCGCGATCACCGATCTTCATGCCTTGCGTGACCGGCTGGCCCCTTCGGCCCGGATGCCGGTGGTGTTCCTGGGCCACGGCAGCCCGATGAACGCTCTGGAGGACACGCCCTACAGCCGGTCCTGGACGGCGCTTGGGCAAAGCCTGCCTGAACCGCAGGCGATCCTTGTCGTCTCGGCCCACTGGATGACGCGCGGGACCACTCTGGTCGATGTCTCGGCATTGCCGAAGACGATCCATGATTTCTACGGCTTCCCGGATGCGCTGTATGCGATGGACTACCCTGCCCCGGGCAATCCCGGTCTGGCGCGGGAAGTGGTCAGCCTGCTGGCCAGCCACCACGCCGCCGAGGATGACAGCTGGGGCCTTGACCACGGGGCCTGGACGGTGCTGCGGTTCCTGTATCCGCAGGCGAAGGTGCCGGTGTTCCAGGTCTCCATCGACATGGGGCGCGGGCTGGACCACCAGCTTGAGGTTGGCCGGACGCTGGCGCAGCTGCGCGACCGGGGGGTGCTGATCCTGGGGTCGGGCAACGTGGTCCACAACCTGCGCGCCATGCGCTTTGGCGGCGCGCCGCAGGACTTTGCGCTGGAGTTCGACCGGATGTTCGCCGACCGGCTGGAGGCGCGGGACCTGAAACCGCTGGCCGACACGGCCGGGCTGGGAAGCCTGCTGCGCATGGCGCATCCGACCGTGGACCACTACATGCCCGCGCTGACCATCGCCGGGGCGTCGGACGCCCGTGACTCGCTTACCTTCATGACCGACGCCATCGACCTTGGGTCGGTGTCGATGCGGTCCTTCGTGTTCCATCAGGCGGCCTGACATGCTGGTCGAAGGGAAATGGGTCGCGGACTGGCAGCCGGTGCAGAAGGCCGACGAAAAGGGCCGCTTCGTGCGCCAGACCTCCAGCTTCCGCAACTGGATCACGCCGGACGGCTCTGCCGGACCGACGGGGGACGGTGGCTTCAAGGCCGAAGCCGGGCGCTATCGGCTGTATGTCGCGCTGATCTGCCCCTGGGCCTCGCGCACGCTGATCGCCCGGACGCTGAAGGGGCTGGAGCCGCTGATCCCGGTGACCGTCGTCAACCCGACGCTGAGTCCGCAAGGCTGGGCCTTTGGCGGCTATCCGGGCGCGGAGGCGGATCCGCTGTTCAACGCCGGCTACATGCACGAGGTCTATACCCGCGCCGATCCGCGTTTCACCGGGCGCGCCACGGTGCCGGTCCTGTGGGACATGGCCCGCAACGTGATGGTCTCGAACGAAAGCGGCGATATCCTGTGCATGTTCGACACTGCGTTCGAGCATCTCGTCCCGTCGGACCTGCGCCTCTACCCCGCCGATCTGGCCAGCGAAATCGACGCCTTGAACCCGCGCCTTTACGACGCGCTGAACAATGGCGTGTACAAGGCAGGCTTTGCAGGCACTCAGGAAGCCTATGACGAGGCGGCAGAGGCCGTTTTCGCCATGCTGGACGAGCTGGAGGCCCGCCTGACCGGCAACTACCTTTTCGGGGACCGGCTGACAGAAACCGATATCCGCGCCTTCGTCACGCTGATCCGATTCGACGCGGCCTATCACGGGATTTTCAAGCTGAACCGGAACCGGATCGCCGATTACCCGCGACTGACCGCCTTCATGGCACGAATCCTGCGCTTGCCCGGCGTGGCGGCGACGGTGAACCTCGACCACATCACCCGGGGCTACTACTCGATCAAGGCCTTGAATCCGAATGGCATCCGGCCGACAGGGCCAGCCTATCTGACCCGGCTGGTTTCGGGGATCTGACCCTGCCGCCCCACCCGGCGAAACTTGACTGTTGACAGGTCCGGTTCCTTTGTGACACCGATGTCATGACACCGATGTCACAGCAAGTCACAGCGCGGAGGGGAGGCCACGCATGTCGACGATCTACGATGTCGCCCGTCTGGCCGGGGTTTCGCCCAAGACGGTCAGCCGCGTGTTGAACGCGGACGGCCCCGTCGGCGAAAAGACCCGGCAAGCGGTGGAACGCGCGATGCGGGACCTGGGCTACGTCCGGTCGAACGCCGCCCGGATGATGCGCGCGCAGAAATCCGGGATCGTCGGGCTGATCACCGGCGCGATCTCGACCAAGAACCAACCGTCGACCCAGCAGGGCCTGCCCGACCTGCACATCGTGCAGGGGATCCAGCGCGGGCTGGAACCCTCGGGCATGACGGTGATGATCGCCGATACCGGCGGGCGCCAGGACAAGGTTCCGCATCTGATCGACACTTTCCTGTCGCACCGGGTCGAGGGGCTGATCTATGTCGCCGAATATCACCAGCCGGTGAACTTGCCCCCGGTGCCCGAGGACACGCCGCTGGTCCTTGCCAACTGCTATGACGACCGGGGCACGCCTGCGGTCCTGCCCGATGACCGCCGACTGCAAAGCGACCTGGTGCGCCGCCTGATCGCCGCCGGGCATCGGCGGATCGCCATGCTGTCCCTGCGGGTCGACATGGCGGCAGGCCGGTTGCGCCCCCTGGGTTATCGCGACGCGCTGGCCGAGGCAGGGTTGCCCTACGACGCGCGCCTCGTGGCGCATGTCGACTTTGATCAGCCGGAAACCGGGCCGCAGCTTCTGTGGGACACCATCGACCGCATGATGCGGCTGGACGGGCCGCCCACCGTCCTGTGCTGCGGCAACGACCAGATGGCACTGATGGTCTACGGCATCCTGCGCTCGATGGGCCGCAAGGTGCCGGACGAGATCGGCGTGGCTGGCTTCGACAACTACCGCGCCATTGCCGAAACGCTCTATCCGCCACTGACAACGGTCGAGCTGCCCTACAACGCGATGGGCGTGCGGGCGGGCGAGCGGCTGTTGCAACTCATTTCCGGCGAGGGCCGGGAAGATCGCAGTCCGACCCTGGTGGCCGGACCGGTGCATTGGCGCGCTTCGGTCAACGAACTGCGCCCCGGGAACGTGGTGACGTTGACAACCCCAAGGGAGGACCTGAAATGAAACTTTTCGGACTTGCGGCATCGGCCGCAATCCTGGGCTGGGCGTCCGTCGCCCAGGCTCAGGAAACGCTGACCATGTGGTATCATGGTGCGGGCAACGAGGTGGAACAGAAGATCGTCAATGGGCTGATCGCCGATTTCAACGGCAGCCAGACCGACTGGAAGGTCGAGCTGCAGAGCTTCCCGCAAGGGGCCTATAACGACTCGGTTGTCGCGGGCGCACTGGCCGGCAACCTGCCGGACATCCTGGACGTGGACGGACCGATCATGCCGAACTGGGCCTGGGCGGGCTATCTGCAGCCGCTGAAGATCGACGAATCCAAGATCGCCACCTTCCTGCCCGGCACCAAGGGCATCTGGAACGGACAGCTTTACTCCATCGGCCTGTGGGATGCCGCCGTCGCGCTGGTGACCCGCCAGTCCACGCTGGACGAGCTTGGGCTGCGCAAGCCGACAGTCGACCAGCCCTGGACCAAGGACGAATTCATGGCGGCGCTGGACGCGGCCAAAGCCAGCGGCAAATGGGAGTTCGCCTTCGATCCGGGCATGGCCTGGACGGGGGAATGGTATCCCTACGCCTTCTCGCCCTTCCTGCAGTCCTTCGGCGGCGACATTGTCGACCGGACGACCTACAAGACTGCCGAAGGTGCCTTGAACGGCGACGCGGCCATGGCCTTCGGCGCATGGTGGCAGGGCCTCTTCACCGGCGGCTATGCCCAGGCGACGCAGGATCCGGCCGACCGCGACGGGGGCTTTGCGGCGGGCAAATACGCCTTCTCGTGGAACGGCAACTGGGCCGCCCTGGGTGCGCTTTCCGCCTTCCCGGACACCGTCTTCCTGCCCGCGCCCGACTTTGGCAACGGCCCGAAGATCGGCGCTGCCAGCTGGCAGTTCGGAGTCTCGGCCACATCGAAGAACCCGGCAGGGGCTGCGGCCTTCATCGAATTCGCGCTGCAGGACAAATATCTGGCCGCGTTCTCGAACGGCATCGGTCTGATCCCGGCAACACCGTCGGCCGCCGCGATGGTCGACAACTACAAGGCAGGCGGCCCGCTGGCGGTCTTTGTGGACTACTCGGCCAGGACCGCGCTCGTCCGTCCGGTGACACCGGGCTATGTGGTGCAGGCCAAGGTCTTCGAGAAGGCACTGGCAGACATCGCCAACGGGGCTGACGTTGCGGCAACGCTGGACGCGGCGACGGATGAAATCAACGCCGACATCGAAAAGAACGGCGGCTACGGCCACTGAGTGGCCGGACGGCCCCGGCCTTCGGGTCGGGGCCGGTTCTCGACCAGGCCCTGGCTGGCGCGGGCAACCCCGCCGGCCCCCTTTCCCCCTTCACGAGACGAGGCGATCATGGCGTCGAAGTTCACCGTGTCCAACCGGACGGGCTGGCTGATGGCGGGCCCTGCGGTCCTGCTGATCGCCGGGTTCGTGATCCTGCCCTTCTTTCTGGCCTTTGCCTTCAGCTTCACCAACCAGCGGCTTGTCTCGCCCAACCCGACCGAATTCGTCGGGCTGGCCAACTATCGCCAGTTGCTAGGCGTCGCGACCCTGACGCTTGACCCGCTGCGCGATGACGCGGGCGCGGTGGTGGTGAAGGATGGCGCACCGGAATACCCGTCGCTGCGCAGCCTGACGCGGAACAACCCCGACCGCCCCGACCTGGCCGGAATGCGCGAATGGTTCAGCTTTTCCTTGGGCGGAGTGTCGCGGACCTATGTCCTGGCCCGCGATGTGGTGTTCATGAAGGCCGTCGTGAACACCTTCATCTTCGTTCTGGTCGTCGCCCCGGTGCAGGCGGGCCTTGCCCTCGGCCTGGCGCTTCTGATCAACCAGCGCCTGCGCGGGATCAACGTCTTCCGGGCGATCTATTTCATGCCCGTGGTCGTCTCCATCGTCGTGGTCTCGCTTCTCTGGCGCCTGATCTATGACGGGGACTCGGGCCTTCTGAACAACCTTCTGGGTGCGATCAGCTTCGGCCTGATTCCTCCGGTGGACTGGCTTGGCAACCCCTCGACCGCGCTGGGGTCGATCATCGCCATGTCGATCTGGCAAGCCGTCGGGTTCCACATGGTGATCTGGCTTTCGGGCCTGCAGACCATCAGTCCCACCCTGTATGAGGCCGCCGCCATCGAGGGCGCGTCGAAGTGGCAGGTGTTCCGCTACATCACCTGGCCGGGCCTGCGGAACACCGCCGTCCTGATCCTGATCGTCATCACCATGCAGGCCTTCGGCCTTTTCGCGCAGATCGACGTGATGACGAACGGCGGGCCTCTGGACAGCACCCAGACCATCGTCTTCCAGGCCATCGAACGCGGCTATGGCAAGCAGGACATTTCCGGCGGGTCGGCGATTTCGGTGATCCTGTTCGTGATCGTGCTGTCGATTTCCCTGATCCAACGCTGGCTGACGCGGGAGAAAACCTGATGGCCATGATTTCCGCCGACAACCGAGGCCTCAGGCTGGCGACGCGCTATGCCGTCCTGGGCCTGATCGCCGTGATCTTCATCTTCCCGCTGGTCTTCATGCTGATGTCCAGCTTCAAGCCCGACCAGCAGCTTCTGCAGGATGCCAGCAACCTGCGGGCCTTCCTGCCGGTGGGCGACATCAGCCTGCAGAACTATACCGCCGCCTTCCAGCGCGCGCCGGTTGCGACCTTCGTCTTCAACTCGGTCTTCGTGACCGGAGTGACGGTGATCCTGTCGCTTCTGTTGTGCTCGGCAGCCGGGTTCGCTTTCGTCTTCGTGAACTGGAAGGGGCGCGGGGTCCTCTTGTCGCTGCTGCTGGCCACCCTGATCGTCCCGTTCGAGACCATCGCGATCCCGCTTCTCCTTCTTGCGTCCAAGCTGCCCTGGATCGGGCTGGAAGGGATCACCTGGGGCTGGCTGAACAGCTATCGTGTCCAGATCGTCCCGTTCATCGCGGACGGCCTGACGGTCTTCCTGTTCGTCCAGTATTTCAAGGACCTGCCGGGCGAGCTGATCGAGGCCGCGCGGGTCGAGGGTGCAAGCTGGTTCCAGATCTACCGGCGGATCGTGATGCCCCTTTCCGGCCCGATCCTGGCCACGGCGGCGATCCTGAAGTTCCTGGTGATGTACAACCAGTATCTCTGGCCGCTGATGGTCACGCAGGAGGAAGGCTATCGCCCGGTCATGGTGGGCCTGCAGTATTTCTTCCAGCTCAACGTCGCCTGGGGCGAGGTCATGGCTTACCTGAGCATGATCACGGTCCCCGTCCTCGCCTTCTACCTTTACCTGCAGAAAGCCTTCATCGCGTCGATCGCCTCGACCGGCGTGAAGGGCTGAGGAGTCCGATATGTCGTTCAAGCACAAAGACCTCTGGTTCTGGGACAGCTGGTATGTCCAGGACGGCGACACCTGGCACGGCTACTTCCTGCAAGCGCCGCGGTCGCTGATCGACCCCGATGCCCGCCATCTGAACGCAACCCAGCGCCATGCGACCTCGAAGGATCTGGTCAACTGGAGCGACATGGGCACGACCTTTGAACCCCAGCGGAACGGGGCTGCCTGGGATGACAGCACGACCTGGACCGGATCGGTGGTCAAGGGCGACGACGGGCTGTGGCATCTGTTCTACACGGGCACCCGGCTCTCCGAGCAATCGCTCTACCAGCGCGTCGGCCATGCGACCTCGACCGACCTGCACACCTGGACCCGCGTCGGGGACGGGTTGGCGCTGGACCTGACCGGCCCGAACGCCGACTGCTACGAGAAGGACCATGCCATCGGCCACTGGCATGACCGGGCGATGCGCGACCCCTGGGTCATGCGCGACCCCGACGGCAACGGCTGGCTGATGTATTTCACCGCCCGCGTCCCCGGCGTGCCGGAGCCGAACGCGGGCGGGGCCATCGGCTTTGCCACCTCGCCGGACCTAGTCACCTGGACCCTGCAACCCCCGGTCTTCCACGGCGGCTTCGGCCAGCTTGAGGTGCCGCAGGTCTTCAAGGTCGGCGCGCACTGGTATTGCCTCTTCTGCACATCCTCGCACCACTGGTCAGAGCAGTACCGCCGCGACAACCCGGAGACCCCGGTGACCGGCACCCACTACCTGATCGCCGACCACCCGCGCGGCCCGTGGCGGATCGCGCCGGGTGCGTTCCTGGACGGGGCCGAGCCCTGCCGCCGCTACGCCGCCCGTATCGTCAACGGTCCGCAGGGCCTGGTGATCCTCGGCTTTGCCGACAGCGGCAAGGCCACGTTCGGCGGCTACATCATGGACCCCGAACCGGTCAGCATCGACCGCGACGGTCTTCTGCACGTTGAAATCCTGGCACAGGCAGCGGAGTAACCCATGGCACGGATATCGCTGAAGAATGTCAAGAAAAGCTATGGCAAGACCAATGTCATCAAAGGCGTCGACATCGAGATCGAAGACGGCGAGTTCTGCGTCTTCGTCGGCCCCTCGGGCTGTGGCAAGTCCACGCTTCTGCGGATGATCGCGGGGCTGGAGGACATCACCTCGGGCGAACTGCAGATCGGCGGCAAGGTGATGAACGATCTGCCCCCGGCCCGGCGCGGGGTGGCGATGGTGTTCCAGTCCTACGCGATCTTCCCGCACATGACGGTGCGCGAGAATGTGGCGTTCGGACTGACCATCGCGGGCGCGTCGAAGGAGGAGAAGGAGGCCAAGGTCGCCGAAGCCGCCCGCATCCTGCAGATGGAGCATCTTCTGGATCGCCGTCCCAGCCAGCTTTCGGGCGGCCAGCGCCAGCGCGTCGCCATCGGTCGGGCGATTGTCCGCAAGCCGCAGGTGTTCCTGTTCGACGAGCCGCTGTCGAACCTCGACGCCGCCCTGCGGATGGACATGCGGATGGAGATCGGCCGGTTGCACCAGCAGCTTGGCGCCTCGATGATCTACGTCACGCATGACCAGGTCGAGGCGATGACGCTGGCCGACAAGATCGTCGTGCTGAAGGACGGCGCCGTGATGCAGATCGGTGCGCCGATGGATCTGTATCACAACCCGGCGAACCTGTTCGTCGCGGGCTTTCTGGGCGCGCCGTCGATGAACTTCATCAAGGTGAAGGTCGAGGGCGTGCAGGATGACAAGGTGCTGGTGTCGAACGCGGCGCTGGAATCCGTCGCCGTGTCGGCCAGGCGCGGGCCGTTCAAGCCGGGCGATACGGCGATCCTGGGCCTGCGGCCGCAGTATGTCGAGATCGCGCAAGGCGCAGGCCGACTGCACGGCAAGGTCGCGCTGACGGAAAGGCTCGGGTCCGAGACCGTGCTGGACGTGACGCTGAAGGACGCGAGCCCCTTGATCGCCGCCCTGTCGCAGGACGTGATCTTCGAGGTGGGAATGCCGGTCGACCTGACCTTCGATCCCGACAAGGCGCATCTCTTCCAGGAAGATGCAACCATGGCGAGCGCGTCAGCCCACTGACGGGCGGGACCGCAGGAACAGATACAGAGGCAGCCCGAAGCTGACCCCGATGAGGAAGGTCGCCGGGATCGCCACCAGGCCAAGCCAGTCCCGGCGGCTGATGGTTTCGGCCAGGACCCACACCGTCAGCGCAATGGCGGCGATGGTCAGATCCCAGGTCAGCCCGGTGGTCGAGGCGTTGACATACCAGGCGTCGATCAGGCCCCCGAGGCCGGTGCCCGTCTCGCGCATGTAGGTCACGAACCAATACATCGGATGCACCGCGCCCCAGCCGGCGATTGCCAGGAAGGCCAGCCGCAAGGGCGTCACCTCGACACCACGCCGACTTGCAGGTCTCCGGTCACGGTGATCCCGGATTTCGACGGAGGCTCCGGGGCGCCATCGGCACCGCAGGCGGCCAAGGTGAGGCAGGCAAGGAGAAGAAGGCGCGACATGGCGTTCAATCCTCGATGGTGACGGTCGTGCCGCCGACCTTGCCCGAAATCGCCGGGCTGACCTTTGCGCCAGCCTCACCGAAGACCAGGTTGGTGGACAGCATCGGGTTCTGGCAGGCCGCAAGGGCCAGAAATGCCAAAGGCAGGTAGGCTTTCATCGGCGGCCTCATGATCGACCCGGTGAAACTAGCATCGCCACGCCCCGCCGTCACCCTAGCGCCTGCCGCCAGCGGGCAATCTGGGCGCGGACCTGCTGTGGCGCGGTGCCGCCATAGGACATGCGGCTGCGGACCGAGTTTTCAACGCCAAGGACGCTATAGACCTGATCGGTGATGCCAGGATGCACCGACTGCATCTGGGCCAGCGTCAGGTCCGGCAGGTCGACCCCCCGCCCCTCGGCGATGGCCACCAGCGCGCCGGTCACATGGTGCGCCTCGCGGAACGGCAGGCCAAGCGAGCGGACCAGCCAGTCGGCAAGATCGGTCGCGGTGGAAAACCCGCTGGCGGCGGCGGCTTTCAGGGTCTCGCGGTTGGCTGTCATGTCGCTGACCATGCCGGTCATTGCGGCAAGGCCCAGCATAAGCGAATCCGCAGCGTCGAAGACCTGTTCCTTGTCTTCCTGCATGTCCTTGGAATAGGTCAGCGCCAGTCCCTTCATGACCGTGAACAGTGCCACCGTGGCGCCGAGGATGCGGCCCAGCTTGGCGCGCAGCAGTTCCGCCGCGTCGGGGTTCTTTTTCTGCGGCATGATGCTGCTGCCCGTGGTCCAGCGGTCCGACAGCCGGACAAAGCGGAACTGGGCGCTGGACCAGATCACCAGCTCTTCCGCAAAGCGCGACAGGTGCATGGCGCAGAGCGAGGAGGCCGACAGAAACTCCAGCGCGAAGTCGCGGTCGCTGACACTGTCCAGGCTGTTCGCGGTGGGCCGGTCGAAGCCCAATGCGCTGGCAGTCATGTGACGGTCGATCGGGAAGCCGGTCCCGGCCAGCGCCGCCGCGCCCAAGGGGCATTCGTTCATCCGCTTGCGGGCGTCCTGAAACCGCGAGCGGTCGCGGGCGAACATCTCGACATAGGCCATCATGTGGTGGCCCCAGGTGACGGGCTGGGCGGTCTGGAGGTGGGTGAAGCCGGGCATGACCCAATCGGCCCCGGCCTCGGCCTGCGACAGGAACGCCTGCATCAGCCCGGTCAGCCCGGCGATGGCCTGGTCGCACTGGTCGCGGACCCAGAGCCGGAAATCCACCGCCACCTGATCGTTGCGGGACCGTCCGGTGTGCAGGCGTTTGCCAGCCTCGCCGATGCGGTCGGTCAGGCGGGCCTCGATGTTCAGGTGGATGTCTTCAAGGTCGGCGGTGAAGGGGAATGTTCCGGCCTCGATCTCTGACAAGATTTCAAGCAGGCCTTCCCCAATCGCCGTTGCATCGGTATCGGTGATGATGCCCTGCGCGGCCAGCATCGCCGCATGGGCCCGGCTGCCCGCGATGTCCTGGGCGTAGAGCCGCTGGTCGAACCCGATCGAGGCGTTGATCGCCGTCATGATCGCGCTTGGACCTTCGGCGAAACGCCCGCCCCACATCGTGTTGGCGGATTTGGGGGCGGGGGCGTCGGACATGAGCGGGACTTTCTGGGGCGGGGCTTTCAGGGTTGGAAACGTGCGCAAACTGCTGGTGGTGCTCTACACGGCCTTGACCCTTGGTGCAAATCCGGGCTGGTCCGAGGTGGCGTCCCTGCGGGACGGCGACATGAAAAAGCTGGTGCTTCACGAAACGCCGGCGCCGGTGCCCGAGGTCGTTCTCCTGGACGCCGATGACGCCAAGCGATCGCTGGGCGACTACAGGGGCAAATGGGTGGTTCTGAACTTCTGGGCCACCTGGTGCGCGCCCTGCCGGTACGAGATGCCGTCCCTGGACCGGCTGCAGGCCGCGATGCCCGAAATCGCCGTGGTGCCAGTGGCGACCGGACGCAATGCGGTGGCGGGGATCCAGCGGTTCTACGCCGAGGTCGCGATTGCCAATCTGCCGGTCCTGCGCGACGTGAAAATGGATCTCTCGCGCGGGATGGGCGTGCTTGGCCTGCCGGTGACGGTGATCCTGAACCCCGAAGGCCAGGAGGTCGCCCGGCTGATCGGCGACGCCGAATGGGACAGCGCCAGCGCCAGGGCGATCATGGCGGCGCTGGTCAAGGGTCCGTAGAACGCTCTACCGGCCGAGACAACGCCCTCGGCACCACACGGACAAGCCCCTTCGGGTGACCGTTGCGCCAGCGGCGCGCATGCGGCAAGGTCTTCGTCGGGGCCTCGCTTCGGCCCGAACATGGGCGGGGAATGCCAAGGGGTACCTGGCGATGGCGGCAGAGCCGGAGTGGAGCGATTTCCGGGTCCTTGTGGCATTGGCGAGAGCTGGCTCGGTCGCTGGCGCCGCGCGTGAGCTGCATGTCGACCACTCGACGGTCAGTCGGCGTCTTGCTGCGCTGGAAGCGGCCGTCGGGACCATGCTTGTCATCCGCGGCGGAAGAGAGTTCAACCTGACCGCCGACGGCCGTAGTCTCTTGGCCGCGGCAGAGGCGATGCAGGCGGCGGCGACTCCGGCCGTGCTTGCCATCCGCAGGGCGAAGGCGGGGCTGGCCGGTCTGGTGCGTGTATCGGTTGCGCCCGGGTTCGTGCCGCCGCTGATGCGGCTCTTGCTGCCGCCGCTGCGGGTTCAACATCCCGAGCTGGAGGTCGAGCTTGTTGGAGCCTATCACCGTGCCGACATCGCGCACGGCGAAGTGGACATCGCCTTGCGCATGGTGCGGCCAACCGAGCCAGACCTGGTGGCACGCCGAGCGGTCGAGACGGGCTGGTTTCTGTTTGCCTCGCGCGACTACCTCGATCTCCATGGTTGGCCGGCCTCTCCCGCAGATCTCGGCAGGCATCGTCTGGTGCTCTACGTCGAGGCCATGCACAACGTTCCGGCCCTGCGCTGGATCGAACAGTATCGCTGCGACGGGCAGCATGCCTTTCGTGTCGACAACCTGGAGATTGCGCGTGATGCCATGAGTGCGGATGCAGGCATCGGAGTGCTGCCGTATTTCATCGCCGCCACCGCGCCGAACCTCATGCGGGTGCTGCCAGAGCCTGTGGACGTGAACGTCGGCTGGATCGTCTATCATGAGACGCAGCGCGACACGGCCCGGATCCGCGCGGTGGCCTCTGCCCTAGCGTCATGCTTCGAGACCCATGCCGAATGGTTTTCAGGTTTTGTCGCGCCACAGGCAAAGCCTGCCGACGGGGCCTGAGCCGGTCCCGACCGGTCCCCGGAACCTGCCCGTCGCGCAGGGGTCACCGGGATTTCTGCACGCGACGCGTGCGGTCCCCGGCATCGACGGGTTTCGGACGGGCGTCTAGCCTTGGCTCATCCCACCCGCAAGGAGATCGGCACCATGAACGCCCCCACCACCGACATCATCAGCCCGGAACGTATCCTGCAGACGGGCTTTGCCTTCTGGGCCAGCAAGACCCTGCTGAGCGCGATCGAAATCGGACTGTTCACCGAGCTTTCGGCCGGTCCTCTGACCGCGCGCGAGATCGGTGACCGCCTGGGCCTGCACCCGCGCGGACAGCGCGACTTTCTCGACGCGCTCGTCTCGATGGGCTTTCTGGAACGCACCGACAGCCGCTATGCCAATACGCCCGAGACGGCACTGTTTTGCGACCGGACCAAGCCGACCTATGTTGGCGGCATCCTGGAAATGGCGAGCGCACGCCTTTTCCGCTTCTGGTCCCATCTGACCGATGGCCTGCGCAGCGGTCAGCCGCAGAACGAGATGAGGACCGGAGATCCCGACATTTTCCAAGCGCTCTACAAGGACACGGCAGCGCTGGAAGGTTTCATGGCGGCAATGACCGGCCTCTCGCACGCGGCCAACGCCGAGATCGCGCGCCAACTGCCGTGGAAGACCTGGCACAGCTTCGTCGATGTCGGGACGGCGCAAGGTGATCTGGCGGTTCAGATCGCCCTCGCCCATCCCCATCTGGAAGGGACGGGCTTTGACCTAGCCCCCGTCCAGCCGATCTTCGAGGCGCATGCGGCGCGGAACGGACTGTCCGACCGGCTGCGCTTTCAGTCCGGCGATTTCTTTGCCCAACCTCTGCCCAAGGCCGATGTCGTGCTGATGGGCCACATCCTGCACGACTGGGATCTGCCGACAAAGCGCATGCTGATTGGCAAGGCGTTCGACGCCCTGCCAAGCGGTGGTGCGCTGGTGGTCTATGAGACGATCATCGATGACGACCGCAGCAAGAACACCTTCGGCTTGTTGATGAGCCTCAACATGCTCATCGAGACGCGAGGCGGGTTCGATTACACGGGCGAGGAATGCGTGGGCTGGATGCGTCAGGCGGGGTTCGAGACCATCACCTTGCACCCCGTGGTCGGGCCGGACTCCATGGTGATTGGTCGCAAGCCCTGAGAACCGTCCATCGCCGCTGTCCGGTCGCATCAAAGGCACGCTTCGCTGGATCCCGGGCGCCTGCACGGGGTCCGGCCGTGCATTCGGCATGCGCTCTGCCAGGGACGCGTGTGTCGCCAGCCGGGCCACGCCCGGCAGTCTTCGGACGTCGCCCTACAGGTCGAACGTCGCGAAAACCGGGACATGATCGCTTGGCTGCTGCCACCCGCGCACGGGCCGCAGGATGCGGCTGCCTGATGCCGCGGCGGAGATGTCGGGTGTGGCCCAGATGTGGTCCAGCCGACGACCTTTGTCGGCGCCATCCCAGTCGGGGCTGCGATAGCTCCACCAGCTGTAAAGCCGCCCCTCGGGAATGTCGTTGCGGGTCACGTCCTGCCAGCGACCCGCCTCCATGACCGCGTCAAGATGATCGACCTCGACCGGCGTGTGGCTGACGATCTTCAACAGTGCCTTGTGATCCCAGACGTCATCCTCACGCGGGGCGATGTTGAGATCGCCGACCAGAATGGCACGATGCGGCCTTTCCCAGCGGAAGAAATCCCGCATCTCGGTCAGGTAGTCCAGCTTCTGTGCGAATTTCACGTTCTCGTCCCGGTCCGGGACATCCCCGCCCGCGGGCACATAGCAGTTGTGGATCGTCACGCCGTTTTCCAGCCGGGCCGAGACGTGGCGGGCGTGGCCCAACTGGGCGAAATCCCTGTCGCCGCCGTCGACGATGGGCAGCTTCGACAGGATCGCCACGCCGTTGTATCCCTTCTGCCCGCGCGCGACCAGATAGCGGTAGCCAAGCGCCTGAAACTGCGCCAGCGGGATCATCTCCACCGGGCTCTTGCACTCTTGCAGGCACAGGATGTCCGGCGCCTCTTCGGCCAGCAGCCGCGAGACCAGCGTCTCGCGCAGGCGGACCGAGTTGATGTTCCAGGTGGCAAGGGTGAAGGGCATCGCGGGTCTCCTGTTGCGGTGACCCTAGGAGGAAGGCGACGCGACCTCAAGCGCGGGCAAAAAAAGGCCGGGCACGAAGCCCGGCCAGGTCCAACAGGGAGGATGCCGCGCCATAACCCCGACGCGACCAGGGGAACTTGGAGCACAACCGGTGCATGTCAAAAAGGTAGCAAGCAAACCCGGCAACAATAAGCCCTAAGCGGCAAGATTTCATGGTTGTTGCAAGGCGGTCGCAATGATCCGCCCCAAAACCACAAGGCTCATGCCACCAACCGATACCCGCCGCTTTCGGTTACCAGAAGCCGCGCGTTGGACGGATCGGGTTCGATCTTCTGCCGCAGCCGATAGATATGGGTCTCCAGCGTGTGCGTCGTGACGCCCGCGTTGTAGCCCCAGACCTCGTGCAGAAGCACGTCGCGCGCGACCACGCCCGAGGCCGAGCGGTAGAGATATTTCAGGATGTTGGTTTCCTTCTCGGTCAGGCGGACCTTCTTGTCCTTCTCGTCCACCAGCATCTTCTGGGCGGGCTTGAAGGTGTAGGGCCCAAGCTGGAATACCGCGTCTTCCGACTGCTCATGCGTGCGCAACTGGGCGCGGATGCGGGCCAGAAGAACCGGAAACTTGAAAGGTTTCGTCACATAGTCGTTCGCGCCCGCGTCCAGACCCAGGATCGTGTCGCTGTCGGTGTCATGGCCCGTCAGCATCAGGATCGGACACTTGACGCCCTGCTTGCGCATCCGGCGGCACAGCTCGCGCCCGTCGGTATCGGGCAGGCCGACATCCAGAATCACCAGGTCGAACAGGCCGGCCTTGACCTTTTCCATGCCCTCCGCACCGGTTGCGGCCTCGAAGACATCGAAATCCTCGGTCATCACCAGTTGCTCGCTCAGCGCCTCGCGCAGGTCGTCGTCGTCGTCTACAAGCAGGATTTTCCGCAGTCCGGCCATGGGTGCCTCCCGTGCTGTTGCCCATCAGATGCGCCCCGATCACGCGGTCTGCAAGATTTGCAACGGATGCCTCACGTGGTCGTGTCGGCGCAGCGGGGAATGTTTCAATTTCGTCGTCCGGCAGCTAAGGATGAGCGCATGGTGCTGGCCCTTTCCATTTCCGAACGCCTGACCCGCGCCCGGGGCGATCTGCGCATGGGCGTGCCCGTGGTGCTGTGCAGCCCCGGCGGGGCGGCGCTGATCGCGGCGGTCGAGACGCTGGATGCTGCCCGTCTGGCTGTCCTTCGGGGGTTTGGCACCCCCGTCCTTGCAATCACCGCAAGGCGGGCCGAGACGCTGAAGGCCCGGGCCTATGACGGAGATCTGGCGCGGATCGTGCCGCCGCTGGACGCCGATCTTGGCTGGCTGCGGTCGGTCGCGGACCCGGCGGATGACCTGCGCACACCGATGAAGGGTCCGCTGCAATCGATCCGGGATGGAACCGCGGACCTGGCTCGCGCGGCTCTGGCGCTGGCAAAGTCGGCGCATCTGCTGCCCGCTGCGGTTCTGGTGCCGGTGGAACAGGCGTTGTCGCTGGCGGGGGCACACGGGCTGACGCTCCTCAGCCTCGACGAGATCGCCCCCGCGCTGAGCGCCATGCCGCCGATGGACAGGGTCGTGTCGGCCCGCGTGCCCCTGATGGCCGCCAGCGCAGGCCGGGTGCATGTCTTCCGCCCCGATGACGGCGGCGAGGAACATTATGCCATCGAGATCGGCCGCCCGGACCGGAGCCAGCCGGTTCTCGCCCGGGTGCATTCGGCCTGTTTCACCGGCGATGTGCTGGGGTCGCTGAAATGCGATTGCGGGCCGCAGCTGCACGCAGCTTTGGCGCAGATGGGCGAAGAAGGCGCAGGGGTGCTGCTGTATCTGAACCAGGAAGGACGGGGCATCGGTCTTGCCAACAAGCTGCGGGCCTACAGCCTGCAGGACCAGGGCTTTGACACGGTCGAGGCCAATCACCGCCTGGGCTTTGAGGATGACGAGCGCGACTTCCGCATCGGCGCGGAAATCCTGCGCAAGATGGGCTTCTCTGCGGTGCGGCTGATGACCAACAACCCGAGAAAGCTGGCGATGATGGAAAGCTGCGGGGTGCATGTGACCGAGCGCGTCCCCCTGCGCGTGGGCCAGACGGCCGAGAACCGGGCCTATCTTGCGACCAAGGTCGCGAAGTCGGGGCATCTGCCGTGAAGCCGACCGACCTGGTGGTCACGCCGATGGGCCTGCGCTTCCTCGGTCGGGTGTTTCCCTGTTCCGTCGGGCGGCGCGGGATCGTCCCCGCGGGGAAGAAACGCGAGGGCGACGGGGCGACGCCGGCGGGTGTGCATCGGCTGGTCGGGATGCTCTACCGCCCCGACCGCCTGACGCGTCCTGCCGACTGGGCCCTGCCGATCGGGCCGTCGGACCTGTGGTCCGACGACCCCCGCGACGAGAACTACAACCTTCTGGTCCGCGCCCCGCATGGCTTCAGCCACGAGCGGCTGCGACGGGCCGATCCGATGTATGATCTCGTGATCCTGACGGACTGGAACTGGCCCGACGCAAAGCCGGGCAGAGGCTCGGCGATCTTCCTTCACCAGTGGCGGCGGCCAGGCCTGCCCACGGCAGGCTGCGTGGCCCTGTCGCGCCACGATCTGCACTGGATCGCCCCCCGCATCACGCATCAGACGCGACTGATTCTGGGCCGCTGACCTCTTCTCAAAACGCTTTGACCACCATAAACTGCCCAAAACGGGGAAAGCCATGGCCAAAGCGATCAGCGCCGACGATCAGATTTTCGACCTGCGGCTGGCCCGGTCCGCCCCAGACCTGTTTCCGATGCTGGAGGCGCTTTATGGCGCGCGGCCGGACTATGCCGGTTTCCGCGACAGGCTGGTCAGGGCGCTGAGAAGGGGCTGGGCCGACCGACCGGATGACCTGAAGCGGCTGGATCTGCGGCGCGACCTGGAGCCGGACTGGTTCCAGCGCCCCGGCATGGCGGGCTATGTCTTCTACATCGACCGATTCACCGGCTCGCTGCGGGGGGTGCTGGACAAGCTCGACTACCTCGAGGATCTCGGCATCACCTATGTCCATCTGATGCCCTGCCTCAAGCCCCGGCCAGGCGACAGCGATGGCGGCTATTCGGTGATGGACTACCGCCGGATCAACCCCGCTTTCGGGACGATGGCGGACTTCGAGGCCGTCAGCCGCGCCTTGCGGGACCGGGGCATGTCCCTTTGCATCGATCTTGTCCTGAACCATACCGCAAAGGAACATGCCTGGGCGAAGAAGGCGGCGAAGGGGGATGCGGCCTATCAGGACTACTACCTGATGTTCGACACGCCCGACCTGCCGCGCCTTTATGAACGGACGCTGGTCGAGGTCTTCCCCGACACCGCTCCGGGCAACTTCACCCATTATCCCGGGATCGGGAAATGGGTCTGGACCACCTTCAACGAACACCAGTGGGACCTGAACTGGGCCAACCCGGCGGTGTTTCTGGAGATCGTCGAGGTCATGCTGTTCCTGGCCAACAAGGGCGTCGACGTGCTGCGGCTGGACGCCGTCGCGTTCATGTGGAAGCGGATGGGCACCCGTTGCCAGTCGGAACCCGAGGTGCATATGCTGTTGCAGGCCTTGCGGGCGTGCAGCCGGATTGCCTCGGCCGCCGTGCTGCACCTTGAGGAGGCCATCGTCGCCCCGGCGGAGATGCTGCCCTATCTCGGCCGGGGCAGGCACGACGGCCGTGAAGGCAACCTTGCTTACCACAACAGCCTGATGGTGCAGTTCTGGTCGGCTTTGGCGACGCGGGACGTGCGGCTGATGACGCATGTGCTGGGAACGCATTTCCCCGACCGGCTGACCAACGCGACCTATGCCACCTACATCCGCTGCCACGACGATATCGGCTGGGCCGTCACCGACGAGGATGCGGCGGCGGTGGGGGTGTCGGGACATGGGCACCGGGCTTTCCTGTCCGGGTTCTACGAGGGCACCTTTCCCGGCACTTTCGCAAAGGGTGCGCTGTTTCAGGTCAACCAGGCGACGGGGGACAAGCGGATTTCGGGGTCGTTCGCCTCGCTGGCGGGGCTGGAGACGGCGGTGGACGAGGCGGGGCGCGACCTTGCGGTGCAGCGGATCCTGCTGGGACATGCGCTGATCGCGGCCTGGAGTGGCATTCCCCTGATCTACATGGGCGACGAGCTGGCGCTGACCAACGACTACGGCTACCTCGACGATCCCGACCATGCCCATGACAGCCGCTGGATCCACCGCCCGCGGATGGACTGGGCGCTGGCCGAGGCGCGGCACGGGGCGGACACGCCGCCCGCGCGGGTGTTCCGGGGGACGAAGACGATCCTGGCCCGCCGCCGGGCGACCGGGGCGCTGCATGCGGGCCATCCGCTGCGGGTGGTGTCCTCAGGGAACCCGGCGGTGCTGGCGTTCCAGCGGATCGCACCCACGGGGACCGTGCTGGGGCTTTTCAACTTCACCGAGGGCTGGCAGAGCCTGCCTGAGGCCTGGGCCCGGGCGCTGGGGGCGGGCCGGCTGCATGATGCCCTGTCAGACGCACCGGTCACCCCGCATCACGGGCAGATCGCGCTGCCGCCCTATGCGCGGGTCTGGCTGACCTGAGCGGGTGCTGTCCCCGCGTGGACGGATTTTCGGTGCCAATGGACTCAAGGGGTTGGTCGCGGGCGTTTACGATTGGGTAACCAGAGTGGCGGTGCGGTGCAGCACGGCCTACGCCCGGGTCTGACGCCGCGCGCCGAAGATCGCGCTGCCGACGCGGACATGGGTCGCACCTTGGGCGATGGCGGTCTCGAAATCGCCGCTCATCCCCATCGACAGGCCAGCCAGCCCCTGATCCGCCGCCATCCGCGCCAGCATGGCGAAATGCGGCTGCGAGTCCTGATCCTCGGGCGGGATGCACATCAGGCCGACGGGGGACAGGTCCATCGTCCGGCAATCCCGCAGGAAGGCGGCAAGGTCGCCGGGCAGGACGCCGGCCTTCTGCGGCTCCGCCCCCGTGTTGACCTGCACGAAAAGCTGCGGCAGAGCGCCGCGCGCCTGGCCGAGGCTGGCCAGCTTCTGCGCCAGCGAGGGCCGGTCGAGCGTGTGGATCGCCTGGAACAGATCGACGGCGACCTTGGCCTTGTTGGTCTGCAAAGGGCCGATCATGTGGAGTTCGACCCCGGGGAACCGGTCCAGCCAGGCAGGCCATTTTTCGCCGGCCTCCTGCACATAATTCTCGCCAAAGAGGCGGTGACCGGCGGTCAGCACCGCCTGCACCCGATCTGCGGGCTGCAGCTTTGACACGGCGATCAGCCTGACCGCGCCTTCCATCCGCCCTGCCGCCCGTTCCGCCGCGCGGATGCGGGCGACGATGTCCGCCAGTGCCATGCGCCGTTCTCCTTCCAGGGCAACCTAACCGCGCGTGCAGAAAAGAAAAGAGCGGGCGCAAGGCCCGCTCTTTCCAGATGGTCGGATCCGGGAGGATCAGAACGTGAAGTTCAGGCCGAGATCGGCGACCGTCTCGCCGCTCGGGTCGGTGCCAACTCCACCCACCGGGCCGACAGGAAGAGCACCAGCGCCGACGTCGTAGTTGACGATACCGCCAACCACCGAGGCACCGCCGCCGAGGTCGTAGGCAGCACCAAGGCCGATCGCATCGATTTCACCGTCAACGGCGCCGGTGTCGACCCGCTTGTAGAACCCGGTGACCGTGGTGGCACCGAAGGTGCTGGAGGCCGAGATGCCATACTGCTCGAAGTCGTCGATCAGTCCGCCGTCGCCGACGCCGAAGACGGCCTTGACGGTGGTCGTGCCGAAAGTACCGGCCGCGCTGGCGACGATGTGCGTCAGGTCGGGTCCCACAGCGGCCGGATTCACATTTTCGTAGCCAAGACCGAAGGTGTAGGCACCGGTCGCGTATTTCACGCCGACCGCAATCGCCTGATCATCGGAACCGGCCGAAGCGCCGCCGCCGAACAGATCGCCGCCGAGCAAGTTACCATCGTTGGCCGAGAGGTAGCCCGTGAACCCTCCGGCGCTGTATTCGTACAGCAGCACCGGGTTGTCAGTGCTTACTTCGACACCGTCACCGGTGATGAACACGGTATCGGAGAAGTCGCCGAGGCCGGTCAGGCCGACGCCGTTCAAATCGCCGACGGCGGCTTCGGCTGCGCCAACCACGTCACCCATCGACAGCTTGCCGAAGGCACCCGACACGAAGAGAGAACCAGCGCCCATGCCGTCTTGAGCGGCGTTAGCTTGGTCGGCACGGACCGAGAAGCCGAATGCCAGGCCGGTGTCGCTTTCACCCGAAGCGGTGAACTGGATGCGGACACGGCTGGTGAAGTTGACGTCTTCGCCGTTGTACAGAAGACCCATACGGGCCGAGCCCGACAGGGTGATTTCGGCGGCCGCGAAACCCGAGGTCATCACCAGGGCGCTGGTCGCGAGAAGAAGCTTTTTCATTTTTCCCTCTTTCTTCAAGGTAAGCCCGCCGCAGGGGAATCCGCAGGGGAATGAACGGTATTTCCACCTTGCCGCCCCGGATTGCAACGATGGGGAGGTGCGGGGCAGAAATCGGCAGAAAATTGGTGCAGCAAAGCCACAGGTGCGGAGTGCCCCGGCCGCGGCCCGGCTGCCGACGCCGCAGCCGTGGGCGTGAAAGGCCTTGGCAGGCATCGGTGCCTCGGCTAGACAGCAGCAGGGATACGAAGGATGGCCGGATGATCTTGCATCGACTTGCACGCGCGGCGCTGATTACGGGGCTTGCTGTCTTTGTGTCGGCTTGTGCCGGGGGTATCGGCAGCGGGAACATCTTTGCCAAGCGGGGCTCGATCCCGACCGAAGGCCAGTTGACGCGCAAGGAACGCGCCGACGCCCAGCGTGCAGCCAATGCAGCGGCGAACCCCGACCGCGTTCAGAAGGGTTCGACGATCTGGGACCTGTTTAGCAACGCCGACGACCCGAACACCACGGTCGAGGTCAACAAATACATCTGGCAGGCCAGTCTAGAGGTGCTCAACTTCCTGCCCATCGAATCGGTCGATCCGTTCACCGGGGTCATCGTGACCGGCTATGGGCGGCCTCCGGGCGGCGGGCGGGCCTATCGGGCGACGGTCTATGTCCAGGATCCGGCGCTGGACGCGCGCAGCCTGAAGCTGGCGTTGCAGGGCCAGGGCGGGGCCTCGGTCGCGCCGGAAACCGTGCGGGCGGTCGAGGATGCGATCCTGACGCGGGCGCGGCAGTTGCGGGTCCGCGACAGCAGGCTTTAGGCGAATCGCAGGGGACGCGGCCGGGAGGGGGTGGACCTTTCCGGGCCGGCATGTGTAATTCCGCGCGGAATTCCGCATGAGGCCCGCAGATGTCGCGCTATGACCCCGCCGTGATCGAACCCAAGTGGCAGGCCGCCTGGGACAGGGCCGGGGCCTTCACGGCGGTCCGCGATCCGTCCCGGCCGAAGTATTATGTCCTGGAGATGTTCCCCTATCCCTCGGGCCGCATCCACATGGGGCATGTGCGCAACTACACCATGGGCGATGTGGTGGCGCGCTATAAGGCCGCCTGCGGGTTCAGCGTGCTGCACCCGATGGGCTGGGACGCCTTTGGCATGCCGGCCGAGAATGCCGCGATGGAGCGGGGCGGGCATCCCAGGGACTGGACCTACGGCAACATCGCCGACATGAAGGCGCAGATGCAGCCCCTGGGCCTGTCGATCGACTGGAGCCGCGAGTTCGCGACCTGCGACCCGGAGTATTACGGCCAGCAGCAGGCCCTGTTCATCGACATGCTGGCCGCGGGGCTGATCACCCGCAAGGCGGCCGTGGTGAACTGGGATCCGGTCGACATGACGGTTCTGGCCAACGAGCAGGTGATCGACGGCAAGGGCTGGCGGTCGGGGGCTGCGGTCGAACGGCGCGAGCTGGTGCAGTGGTTCTTCAAGATCAGCGATTACTCCGAGGAGCTCTTGTCGGCGCTGGACGGGTTGAAGGACTGGCCGGAAAAGGTGCGCCTGATGCAGGCGAACTGGATCGGCAAGTCGCGCGGGCTGCAGTTTGCGTTTCAGACGGTGGCGGCTCCGGCCGGGTTCGAGAGGCTGGAGGTCTATACGACCCGGCCCGACACGCTGATGGGCGCGTCCTTCGCGGCGATCAGCCCGGATCACCCGCTGGCCAAGGCGCTGGAGGCGGACCCGAAGGTGGCGGCCTTCGTGGCGGAGTGCCGGAAGGGCGGAACGAGTGCCGAGGAGATCGAGACGGCCGAGAAGATCGGCTACGACACGGGGATAAGGGTAAGGCATCCGCTTGATCCGGCTTGGGAATTGCCAGTCTGGATCGCGAATTTCATCCTGATGGATTACGGCACCGGGGCGATTTTCGGCTGCCCGGCGCATGACCAGCGCGACTTCGACTTTGCGCGCAAGTATGGGCTGCCGATCCCGCCGGTCTTTGTCGCCGAAGGGTCAGACGAGGCCGCCCTGACCGAGGCATTCGTGCCGATGAAGTCCGAAAAGGTCCGCTATGTGCGCGGCTTTGCCGGGAACGCGGTGCAGACGGGCGACGAAGGCGTGGCAGCCGCCATCGCTCATGCGGAAGCCAACGGCTACGGCAAGGGCGTCACCAAATTCCGCCTGCGCGACTGGGGGCTGAGCCGCCAGCGCTATTGGGGCTGTCCGATCCCGGTCGTGCATTGCGCCACTTGCGGCGTGGTGCCGGAGAAGAAGGAAAACCTGCCGGTCGAGCTGCCCTATGACGTCAGTTTCGACAAGCCCGGCAACCCGCTGGACCGCCACCCGACATGGGCCGCGACGGCCTGCCCGCAGTGCGGCGCCCCGGCCAAGCGCGAGACGGACACGATGGACACCTTCGTCGATTCGTCCTGGTATTTCGCCCGCTTCACCGCGCCGCGCGCGGCGACTCCGACCGTGGCGGAAGACGCCGACTACTGGATGAACGTCGACCAGTACATTGGCGGGATCGAGCACGCGATCCTGCACCTGCTTTACTCGCGCTTCTTCGCCCGGGCGATGGTCAAGACAGGCCACCTGCCTGCCAAGGCCATCGAGCCGTTCAGCGCGCTGTTCACCCAAGGCATGGTGACGCACGAGATTTACCGGTCGCGGGACGCGCAGGGCCGCGCGGTCTATCACTTGCCGGAAGACGTGCTGCGCTTCAACATCAAGAACGAAGCGGTGGCCTTCCTGAAGGTCGATCACCAGACCGACCTGTCGGAACTCAGCGAGGATCAACTGCAGGACCTGCTGCTGGAGGCGGCCGGGACGCCGGTCGAAATCGTGCCCTCGGCGAAGATGTCGAAGTCCAAGAAGAACGTCGTCGACCCGATGAACATCATCGCCTCGTTCGGGGCCGACACCGCGCGCTGGTTCGTGATGTCGGACTCGCCGCCCGAACGCGACGTGGAATGGACCTCTTCGGGTGCCGAGGCCGCTTTCAAGCACCTGTCCCGCGTCTGGAGCCTCTGTGACCGGATCGGCCAGATGCCTGCCGACCACAAGGGCGACGGCGACGGTGATGCCGATATGGCCAAGGCCACGGCCCGCGCCATCGACGAGGTCACGAAGGGAATCGAGAGCTTTGCCTTCAACAAGGCCATCGCCTCGCTTTACGCCTTCACCAACACCTTGAGCCGCGCCAATGCCTCGACCCCGGTGATGAAAGAGGCGATCCGCACGCTGGCCAGGCTGATGTCGCCGATGACCCCGCATCTGGCCGAGGAAATCTGGGCGGCGCAGGGCGGTCGGGGCCTGTGCGCGCAAGCCCCCTGGCCCAAAGCCGACCCTGCTCTCCTGATCGACGACACGGTGACGCTGCCGATCCAGATCAACGGCAAGCGGCGCGCGGAAATCAGCGTGCCGAAGGACATGCCCGCAACGCAGGTTGAAAAGCTGGCGCTGGCGGACGAGGATGTGGTCAGGTTCCTTGCCGGTCAGCCGGTGAAGAAGATCATCGTCGTCCCGGGCCGCATCATCAATGTCGTCGTCTAAGGTCAGCCCCACCAGCGAAGGGTGCCCCCCCACCCTGTCCCTTCCCCAGAGAGGGGGGAGGGGACCTGTCGCGCATGGTGCCGGAAGCATCCCTGCAGCCAGAGCGCCTTCTTCTCCCAGCGTGGGGGAGGGATGGGGTGGGGGGGCCCCGGTCGACCGGCTATCTCGCCGCTTCCTTCTGATCGCCCCCCTTGTCCTTGCTGCCTGCGGCTTCACCCCGGCCTATGCCCCCGGCGGCGCTGCGACAGCCCTTCTGGGCACGGTCTATGTGCAGGATCCGGGCGACAGGAACGGCTTTGACCTGGTCGAGCGGCTGGAGGAACGGCTGGGCCGCCCCGAGGCCCCACGCTATGATCTGGCCTACACGATCACCACCGAAACCCTGGGCGTGGGCTTTACCGCCGACAACCAGATCACCCGCTACAACCTGAAGGGCGTGATCGACTACACCCTGACCGACCGCGCCTCGGGCGCGCGGGTGACAGGGGGGCGGGTGCAGAACTTTACCGCCTATTCCGCGACGGGATCGACCGTCGCCGGGCTGGCGGCCGAGGAAGACGCGGGCCTTCGGCTGATGCGCATCCTGGCTGACCAGATCGTCGTCCGTCTGGTCGCGGCCTTGGCAAGCCAGCCATGATCCTGAAGGGGGCCGAGGCCACCCGCTATGCGGCCAAACCCGATCCGGCGCGGGCGGGTCTGCTGCTTTTTGGCGCCGATGCGATGCGGGTCGCGCTGAAACGGCAGGCGGCGATCGCCGCCCTGCTCGGCCCTGCAGGCGAGGCCGAGATGCGGCTGACGCGCATGTCGGGGGCCGACCTGCGCAAGGATGCCAGCCTTTTGCTGGATGCGATCAAGGCGGTAGGGTTCTTTCCCGGCCCCCGCGTGGCCTTTGTCGAGGACGCGACCGACGGGCTGGCCGAAACCGTCGCGGTGGCCCTGCGGGAGTGGCGGCCGGGCGACGCGGTGATCGTGGTCACGGCGGGTGGGCTGACCGGCAAGTCGGCGCTGAAGACCCTGTTTGAAAAGCACCCTTCGGCAGTCAGCATCGGGCTTTATGACGACCCTCCGGGCCGGGAAGAGATCGAGGAGGCGCTGCGGATCGCCGGACTGCGGGACATCGACCGCGAGGCGATGACCGACCTCAACACGCTGGCGCGGGCGCTGGATCCGGGGGATTTCCGGCAGACGCTGGAGAAGATCGCATTGTTCAAATATGGCGACCCCTCGCCCCTGAGCCCCGCGGATGTCGCGGCGATGGCTCCGGCCACGATCGAGGCCGAGGTCGATGATCTGATCGACGCGGTGGCCGAGGCGCGGGCCAATGCCATCGGCCCGCTGTTCCGGCGGCTGGAGGGTCAGGGTGTGCTGCCGGTCACCATCTGCATCGGGGCGCTGCGGCACTTTCGCATCCTGCATGCGGCGGCGACCGATCCGCAGGGGCCGGGGGCCGGCATCCAGCGGGCCCGGGTCAACTTCAGGCAGAAGGACGCGATGGGACGGCAGGCCGGGCAATGGGGGGTTCGTGCGCTGGAAACCGCCGTTGGCGTGCTGCTGGACACGGACCTGACGCTGCGCTCGTCCAGCCGCGCCCCCGGCATGGCGCTGATGGAACGCGCGCTGATCCGCATCGCCATGTCGCGGCGATGACCATGCCGGCCGGACCGGCACCGATCGAGGCCTTTCTTGCACCGCTGGTCCGGATCACCCGCCGGAAGCGGGACATCGACGGCCTGGTGTTCTGGGGCGGGCCGGAAGGCTGGCCGGACCAGCCGTCCGAAGCCCTGGCGGCAGAGGAGATCGCCTTCTATGCCGAGGGGCTGCTGCTGGAAGGGTTCAACATGGACTGGACGCTGGTGGCGGATGCCGCGGGCGCCGTCGACCATCTGCGGCTGTGCTTCTGGCAGGACGGCCCGCCGCCTCCGGTGCCGCCGCCGGGGTGGACCGGGCTGGAGACGGGGCGCTGGGGGCCGGGCGGTTGACACCGCAGCGGACCGTAACCGCACGCCCTGCGTCGGAGGACAGTTCTTGCATTTCGGATCATTGCCGGATCAGATAGACTGCGGGTCCTATCGTGGTTTCCGATGGCATTCACCTTGCGCCAGTTGCAGTTCTTTGTCGCCGCCGCCGAAGCCGGTTCGGTCTCGGGCGCGGCTCGGGCGCTGTCGATCAGCCAGTCCTCGGTGACCGAAGCGATCCGTGGGCTGGAGGATGACCTGGGCGTGATCCTGTTCGACCGGCAGGCGCGGGGGATCCTCTTGACGCACAAGGGGTCGGCCTTCCTGCGGCATGCACGGCAGATCCTGGCCGATGTGGCGACGGCGCGGACGACATTTCAGGTCGAGGCGAAGACCGCACGGGGCCGCCTGTCCCTGGGGGTGACCAGCCTTGTTGCAGGCTATGTGCTGTCGGACATCCTGCAACGGTATCGCCGCGCCTTTCCTCAGGTCGAGCTTAACGTGATCGAAGACAGTGGCGACTACCTGCAGCACCTGCTGATCGGGGGCGAGCTGGATGTGGCGGTGCTCTTGACCTCATCGGTGCATGACCGGATGGCGCTGAATGTCGAGACGCTGCTGGTATCGCCCTACCGGCTGTGGCTGCCGCTGGGTCACGCGCTGGCCCAGCAGGAGAGCATCACGTTGGAGGAACTGGCGGGACAGCCGCTGATCCAACTGATGGTGGACGAGATCGAGGAATCGACCCGCCGCCTGACTGCTGCCCTGCCGGTCAAGCCGCAGATCGCCTTCCGCACCCGCAGCGTCGAAGCGGTGCGCAGTCTGGTGGCGACGGGTGCGGGTCTGGCGATCCTGCCCAGCCTCGTCTACCGGCCCTGGTCGCTGGAAGGCGACCGGATCGAGATCCGCGATGTGTCGGGCGATCTGCCATCGGTGCAGGTGGGCCTCGCCTGGCGCAAGGGCGCGCCGCTGACCGGCCCCGCGTCGAATTTCATCCGGTCGGCGCAAAGCACCACGGTGCTGCGGCCGGGATAGTGCGCGCGCGGCCGCGGCCTGCGACCGCAAGGGGTTCGGCCCGGGCAGACCCTGCGCGTCCAGCCGCAGACGGCCGGTGTTCCCGAGCACCGGCACCGATGCGACCAGCAGCATTCGGGCCAGCACAGACGCAGCCCGTGGCATGGGGCATGAAAGAGGAACCGAAACCGAGCGTTCCGCCGGCTTCATCGGTAATGCCGATATCAGGCTTCAGTTTTTTGTCCTTGTGAAAGTTTCTGGGCAACATACGGTCAGGGGAAGTCCGCCAGAACGGACCCTGTGCGCATGCAAGAGACAACCAACGGGAGCCTGCCATGACTCATCTCAAACTGCTGGGAACCACGACGCTTGCCCTATTGACCGGCCTGTCACCCGTCCTGTCCCAGGTCGCCGAACTCGGTCCGCCGGAAGGCCAGGTGAACATTGTCGCCTGGCCGGGCTATATCGAGCGCGGCGAGACCGACAAGGCCTTCGACTGGGTGACGAAGTTCGAGGCCGCAAGCGGCTGCAAGGTCAATGTCAAGACCGCCAACACCTCGGACGAGATGGTCGCGCTGATGAACGAAGGCGGGTTCGACCTGGTGACGGCCTCGGGCGATGCGTCGCTGCGGCTGGTGGCGGGGAAACGGGTGCAGCCGATCAACACCGCGCTGATCCCGTCCTGGTCCACGGTCGACGACCGGCTGAAGAACGCAGCCTGGCACACGGTTGATGGCGTGAACTACGGCGTCCCCTACATGTGGGGGCCGAACGTACTGATGTACAACACCGAAGTGTTCAAGGAACCGCCGACCTCATGGAACGTGGTGTTCGAGGAAATGACCCTGCCCGACGGCAAGACCAACAAGGGGCGGGTGCAGGCCTATGACGGCTCGATCTATGTGGCCGACGCCGCGCAATACCTGATGGCGACCAAGCCGGAACTGGGCATCACCTCGCCTTACGAGCTGAACGAGGACCAGTACAAGGCCGCGCTGGACCTGTTGCGCCAGCAGCGCACGCTGGTCAGCCGCTACTGGCACGACGCCTTCATCCAGATCGACGACTTCAAGAACGAGGGCGTGGTCGCGTCCGGTTCCTGGCCGTTCCAGGTGAACCTGCTGAAGGCCGAAGGGCTGCCGATCGCCTCGACAATTCCGAAGGAAGGGGCGACGGGCTGGGCCGACACCACGATGATGGCGGTCGACGCAGCGAACCCGAACTGCGCCTATCTGTGGATGGAGCATACGCTGTCGTCCAATCTGCAATCCGACCTTGCGGTCTGGTTTGGCGCCAACCCCAGCGTTCCGGCGGCCTGCACCAACGGTTCGGGCATGTCGACGGCGGAAAGCTGCGCCGCCAACGGGATGCAGGATTTCGACAAGATCCGGTTCTGGACCACCCCGGTGTCGAACTGCTCGCAGGGCGACGGGGCCTGCGTGCCCTATTACCGCTGGGTCAGCGACTACATCGGGGTGATCGGCGGGCGCTGATTGCACCATCGTAGGGTGGGGTTCAACCCCACCTGTTCCTGCAACGGTGGGGTTGAACCCCACCCTACGGATACCCCATGATCCCCGCTGTCGAATTTTCCAACGTCTCCCGCCATTTCGGCCCCGTGCGCGCCGTCGATGGCGTGGACCTGACCATTGCCGAAGGGGCGTTCTTCGCCATGCTCGGCCCCTCCGGGTCGGGCAAGACCACCTGCCTGCGGCTGATCTCGGGGTTCGAGAAACCATCGGGCGGCACGATCCGCATCTTCGGCGAGGATGTGTCGGCCACTCCGCCGCATCTGCGCAACGTGAACACGGTGTTCCAGGACTACGCGCTGTTCCCGCACATGAACGTGCGTGACAATGTGGCCTACGGGCTGATGGTCAAGGGCATGGGCCGCGCCCCGCGCCTGCGCCGCGCCGAGGAAATGCTGTCCCTGGTCAAGCTGGACGATTACGGCGACCGCAAGCCGGCGCAACTTTCGGGCGGACAGCGGCAACGGGTCGCGCTGGCCCGGGCGCTGGTGAACGAGCCCCGCGTTCTTCTGCTTGACGAACCCCTGGGCGCGCTGGACCTGAAGCTGCGCGAAGCGATGCAGGACGAACTCAAGGCCTTGCAGAAGCGTCTGGGGCTGACCTTCGTCTTCGTCACCCACGACCAGCACGAGGCGCTGTCGATGGCCGACAGCCTTGCCGTGTTCAACGAAGGCAGGATCGCCCAGATCGGCACGCCGCAGGACATCTACGACCGCCCCGCCACCCGGTTTGTCGCCGATTTCGTCGGCTCCTCGAACGTCCTGCCCCCCGACATGACGCGCAGCCTTGGCGGACCCGCGCAATGGGCAAGCCTGCGCCCGGAGGCGACCCGCCTGGCCGCCACGGGCCCGCTGAGCGGCACGGTCACCGCGCTGCGCTATCTGGGGTCCGGCACCCGCGTGCTGATCGACGCGAACGGCACCGAGATCGCCGCCATGGTCCCCGCAGGCGAGCCGGTTCCGGCCGAGGGGGCCGTGACCGCCATCGCCTTCGAGCCCTCGGCCCTGCACCTGATGGGGGCCAGTTGATGCGCCGAGCCTTTGCACATTTCATGTCCGCAAATATCCCCGCCGGAGGCTCCGCACTCTCCACCCCACGCAACGCCCGGCATGGAAGCGCCCGGAATCTTTGCTTCAAGATCTTTGCCGGTCGAAGGGCGCGCGGATGACCCGCTCTGCGATCCTGCCCGCCCGTGGCCCCGCCGACCGGCTGACCGCGATCTTCTGGCGGCATCCGCGTGTGCTGCTGGCGATCCTCCTCACCCCGCCGCTCGTCTGGCTTGGCGTGGTCTACCTCGGCTCCCTCGCCGCCCTCCTCCTCCAGTCCTTCTATTCCATCGACGAATTCTCCGGCGTGGTGAAGGAAGAGTTCACCCTGAAGACCTACGGCGAGCTGCTGCGCCCGTCGAATTTCGACATCCTCGTCCGCACCGTCAGCATGGCCGCTGCGGTGACGCTGGCCTGCGCCATCCTCGCCTTCCCGGTTGCCTACTACGCCGCACGCTTTGCCAGGGGCCACTGGAAGGCGGCGTTCTACCTTGGCATCATGCTGCCTTTGTGGTCGAGCTACCTTGTCAAGGTCTATGCCTGGAAGCTGATCCTTGCCAAGGAGGGCATCCTCGGCTGGACCGCCGAACAGACCTATACCGGCTGGATCATCGACGGTCTCCTCTCGATCCCGGGGCTGGAGGGATCGTCGCTGTCGACTTCCCCCATCGGCACCTTCATGGTCTTCGTCTACATCTGGCTGCCCTACATGATCCTGCCGATGCAGGCCGCGCTGGAGCGGGTGCCGAATTCCATGCTGGAAGCCTCCGCCGACCTGGGTGCGACGCGGGCGCAGACCTTTCGGACGGTGATCCTGCCCCTCGCCTTGCCGGGGGTCGTCGCCGGGTCGATCTTCACCTTCTCGCTGACGCTGGGAGACTACATCATTCCCCAGATCATCGGCAATTCCGCGAACTTCATCGGCATGGCGGTCTATCAGCTGCAGGGCACCGCCGGGAACATCCCGCTGGCGGCGGCCTTCGCCGTGGTGCCGATCGGGATCATGCTGGTCTATCTTGGCCTTGCGCGGCGGATGGGGGCCTTCGATGCTCTCTGACCGCTCGCCCCTTTCCCTCCGCGCCGCAGCCATTGGCGGGCTCCTGTTCCTGCACCTGCCGATCCTGCTGATCTTCCTCTATGCCTTCACCACCGAGGAGCGCAGCTTTCAGTTCCCGCCGCCCGGCCTGACCACGCAGTGGTTCGGCGTGGCCTGGAACGACCGGCCCGACATCTGGCCGCCCCTGTGGCTGTCGTTGAAGGTCGCGACCATTGCCACGGCCATCGCCCTTGTCCTTGGCACCCTCGCGGCCGCCGCGATGACCCGCAGCGCCTTCTTCGGGCGCGACCAGATCAGCCTTCTGATCCTTCTGCCCATCGCGCTGCCCGGCGTCATCACCGGCATGGCGCTGCGGTCGGCCTTCGGGGTCATGGACATCCCGTTCAGCATCTGGACCATCGTGCTTGGCCATGCCACCTTCTGCATCGTCATCGTCCACAACAACGCCGTCGCCCGTCTGCGCCGCCTGTCCGGCGGCATCCTGGAGGCCAGCGCCGACCTTGGCGCGAACGCGTTCCAGACCTTCCGGCATGTCCTTCTGCCCAACATGGGCACCGCTCTTCTGGCCGGCGGGATGCTGGCCTTTGCCCTGTCCTTCGACGAGGTCATCGTCACCATCTTCACCGCCGGATCCGGCACCGGGTCCAAGACCCTGCCGATCTGGATGCTGGACGAGCTGATCCGCCCGCGACAGCGCCCGGTCACCAATGTCGTCGCCATCCTGGTCTTCGCGACCACATTCTTCCCCATCCTCGCAGCCTACTACCTGACCCGCGGCGGGTCCGAGACCGCCGGCATGGGCAAATAGGGAGATTTCTCATGGACACGCTGACCAAGATCGACACCGCCCTGCTGATCGGGTCCGGCTTCGAGGCCGGGCAGGAGGCGCGCGAGCCCATCCTGAACCCCCGCACCGGCGGGCTGATCCTGGAGGTGCCCGAAGCCTCGACCGCCCAGATCGACCGGGCGGTCGCGGCGGCGCGCAAGGCCTTCGAGGGCTGGTCGCGGACAACACCCGCCGAACGCTCGGCCGCGCTCCTTACCATCGCCGACCGGATCGAGGCCGAGGCGGATGCCTTCGCGGCCCTTGAGGCCTTGAACTGCGGCAAGCCGATCAATGCGGCCCGCAACGACGAAATGCCGGCGATCGTCGATTGCTTCCGCTACTTCGCGGGCGCGGTGCGCTGCATGACCGGCACAGTGGCGGGCGAGTATCTCAGCGGCCACACCTCGATGATCCGCCGCGATCCGGTGGGGGTGGTGGCGAGCATCGCGCCCTGGAACTACCCCCTGATGATGATGGCCTGGAAGCTGGGCCCCGCCATCGGTGGCGGCAACACGGTGGTGTTCAAGCCCTCGGAACAGACTCCGCTCACCGCGCTCAAGCTGGCGCATATCCTGGCCGATGTCCTGCCGGACGGCGTGGTGTCGGTCGTGGCGGGACGCGGCCAGACGGTCGGGAACTACCTGATCAACCATCCGCAGGTGGACATGATCAGCCTGACCGGGGACGTGGCGACCGGCAAGAAGATGCTGGATGCCGCCGCCAAGACCGTGAAGCGCACGCATCTGGAACTGGGCGGCAAGGCCCCGGTGATCGTGTTCGACGATGCCGATGTGGGCGCGGTGGTCGAGGGGCTGCGGGCGTTCTCGTTCTACAACGCCGGTCAGGATTGCACCGCAGCCTGCCGGGTCTATGCCGGGAAGAAGGTCTACGACACCCTTGTCGCGGATCTCACCTCGGCGGCGTCGTCCATCGTTCTGGGGGCGGAGGACGACGCCACCAATGAAATCGGTCCGCTGATCAGCCAGCGCCAGCGCGACCGGGTGGCGAGCTTCGTCAACCGCGCGCGGGAGCTGAACCACGTGCAGGTGACCACGGGCGGCGAGGCGATGGACCAGGGCTTCTACTACCGCCCCACCGTCGTCGCCGGGGCCAAACAGGACGACGAGATCGTCCGGCGGGAGGTCTTCGGGCCGGTCGTCTCGGTCACCCCGTTCAGCGAGGTGGACGACGCGGTCATCTGGGCCAACGACAGCGACTACGGGCTGGCGAGTTCAGTCTGGACCCGCGACGTGGGCCGCGCGATGGCCACGGCGGCGCGGCTGCGCTACGGCTGCACCTGGATCAACACGCATTTCATGCTGACCAACGAGATGCCGCATGGGGGCCTCAAGCAATCCGGCTACGGCAAGGACATGAGCGCCTATGCGCTGGAGGATTACACCGTGGTTAGGCATGTGATGGTAAAGCATGGGTGAGGGGGAAGCGCCACTGCTTGGGCGCTGCAGATAGGCCGCAGTTGCGGCACTACGATGTCGCACCCTTGCCCGATTTGTCCCGCGACAAATCGGGCCGCGCCTGCCTGCCCCTGGCAGGCGCGTTACCGCGCCCGCCCAGGCAGCCGCGCCCCGATTTTCAAATGCCAGGACCTGCACAACACCCCTTGGCCTGCGGCTTGCGCCTTCGACCAACTGCCCGGGTGACTGTCCACCGGACAGTCACCTTTTCGGGCAGGCGCTCCATCTTGACGGCCGGAGCTTGCTTGACGGCCGGAGCTTGAGCGGACGCACCGTCAAAACCGCTCCGCCCGCAACACCTCGGCATCCGTCACCCCGATCACGCCGATATGCCGCTCCACCACCGCGTAAGCCGCTTCCAGCAGAGCATCCAGCCGCTCGGGCCGGATCAGGCACACCACGGCGACCATGCCGCTGCGGCCGACTTGGCCCTCGCGGGTCCAGCGGCCGGACCGGCCCGAGCCGCCGAGGACCGGCAGCACGGTGAACCCCGTCACCCCCGCCTTCTCCAGCGCCTGGGTCAGGCGGCCCTCCATCGGGGCCTCGATGATGATTTCCACCCGTTTTGCCTTGTGCGTCTGCATGTCAGCCCCCCACCGCCTGCGCCACGGCCACCCATGCCGGAATACCGATCACCAGATTGAACGGGAAAGTCACCCCCAGGGACAGCGTCAGATAGATCGACGGGTTCGCATCCGGCAAGGCCACCCGCATCGCCGCAGGCACGGCGATATAGCTCGCCGACCCCGCCAGCACCATCATCAGCGCGACGCCCCCGGTCGAGAGCCCCAGAAGGAGCCCCGCTGCAAGACCAAAGCCCGCCCCCACCACAGGCATCACCAGACCAAAGGCCAGGACTCCGGCCGTCAGCACACCCTTCGCGTTCCGCATCCCCCGCCCCGCGACCAGCCCCATGTCCAGAAGGAACAGGCACAAGACCCCCTGGAACGGGGCGACGATGAAGGCCTCGATCCGCTGCATCCCCGGATCGCCCGTCACCATCCCGATCAGGAACGACCCGACCAGCAGGACGATGGAGCCGTTGAGCAGGATCTCGCGCCAGAGGTCGGCGTCCATCTTCTCGGCCCGCCCCCCCGAGCGTGTGGCCAGATAGAGCGCCGAGATGATCGCCGGGGCCTCCATCGCCGCGGCGACGGCGACCATGTAGCCCTCGGCCACCAGCCCCGCGCCCTGCACGACCGACGAGCCGGTGACGAAGGTCACGATCGAGATCGACCCGTAATGCGCCGCCACCGCCGCCGCATCGGTCGCCGACAGCCGGGTCATCGCCTTCAACAGCGCGAAAGCCACGAAGGGGATGACGAAGGACAGCGCGACCCCCGCCGCCAGCGCCGCGATCAGCCGCGCGTCCAGCCCGTTGTTGGCGACCGCGACCCCACCCTTGAAGCCGATGGCGAAGAGAAGATAGATCGACATCCCCTTGGCGACCGCTTCGGGGATCGTCAGCTCGCTGCGGGCAAGGGCCGCAAAGAGGCCCAGCGCGAAGGAAAGGATCATCGGCGTCAGAAGGTTGGCGCTTGCCAGCACCAGCATGTCCTGCATGTCTGTTCCCCGTTTTCTTCCGGTATGCCACCCCCGGCAAAATGCGCAAGCCTTGCGATCACTGTCCTGTTTTGTTCTTCCCCGACTCAGGCGCCCCTGCTACAGATGGGGGCATGACCCTTCACACCCCCAAGATAACGGGCGCTTCGGGCCGCCCGGTGATCCGGCAACTGGACGAGGCCGCGATCAACCGCATCGCGGCGGGTGAGGTCGTGGAACGTCCCGCCAGCGCCGTGAAGGAGCTGGTGGAAAACGCGCTGGACGCGGGTGCCGCCCGCATCACGGTGGATATCGCCGATGGCGGCAAGACCCTGATCCGGGTCACCGATGATGGCTGCGGCATGACGGCCGAGGATCTGCCGCTGGCCCTGTCGCGCCATGCGACATCGAAGATCGACGGCTCGGACCTTCTGGACATCCGCAGCTTCGGCTTCCGCGGTGAGGCTTTGCCAAGCCTCGGCGCGGTGGGTCGCCTGACCATCATCTCGCGCGCGGGCGGGGGGGCGGCACAGATCGCCTGCGAAGGCAGCCGCATGTCCCCGGTAAAGCCCGCAGCCCTGACCCGGGGCACGGTGGTTGAACTCCGCGACCTGTTCTTCGCCACGCCTGCCCGGCTGAAATTCCTCCGCTCCGACCGGGCCGAGTTGCAGGCGGTTACCGAGGTCGTCCGCCGCCTTGCCATGGCCGAGCCGCAGACAGGCTTCACCCTGCGCGACGTCAGCGGAGGCGAGGCGCGCAGCCTGTTCCGCGCCGACCCGGCCAGTGGCGATCTTTTCGACGCCCTGCATTCCCGGCTGACCTCGGTGCTTGGCCGCGACTTCACCGACAACGCGCTCAAGATCGACGCCGAGCGCGACGGGTTGCGCCTGCAAGGCTATGCGGCCCTGCCGACCTACTCCCGAGGCTCCTCCGCCCAGCAATACCTTTTCGTCAATGGCCGTCCGGTGCTGGACCGGATGCTGTATGGTGCCCTCCGCGCCGCCTATTTCGACGTGTTGTCCCGCGACCGCCACCCCGCCGCAGTCTTGAACCTGATCGCCGATCCGCAGCGGGTGGATGTGAACGTGCATCCGGCGAAGGCCGAGGTGCGCTTTCGCGAACCCGACGCCGCCCGCAGCCTGATCATCACCGCGCTGAAATCGGCGCTGACCGGGGCGGGGCACCGCGCGTCGTCCACCGTGGGGGCGGCCACCTTGCAGGCGTTCCGTCCGGTGTATCAGATGGATCGCCCCAGCCAGCCCAGCCTCGCCCGCGCCTTCGCCTTCCAGTCTCCCGGCTTTGCCGAGACCCTCCAGGCCCCCGCTTTCGAGCCGCCCGGCGAGGAGAAGGCGCAGCCGCACGACGCGCATTTCGGGGAGCACCCGCTTGGCGCCGCCCGCGCGCAGCTGCATGAAAACTGGATCGTCGCCCAGACCGCCACCGGCATCGTCATCGTCGACCAGCACGCCGCGCATGAACGCCTTGTCTACGAACGCCTGAAACGCCAACTGGCCGAGACCGGCATCCGCGCCCAGGCCCTGCTGATCCCCGAGATCGTCGACCTGTCCCCCACCGATGCCGCCCGCCTGTCGGACGCCGCGCCCGAGTTGGCAAAGGTCGGGCTGACGCTGGAACCCTTCGGCGGCTCTGCCATCGCCATCCGCGAAACCCCCGCCGTGCTGGGCGAGGTCAACGGCGAGGCCCTCCTTCGCGACATCCTCGACGAACTTGCCGACCAGGGCGACAGCCAGCTTGTCCGGGCGAAGATCGACGCGATCCTTTCCCGAATGGCCTGCCACGGCTCGGTCCGCTCCGGTCGCCAGTTGCGCCCCGAGGAGATGAACGCCCTTCTGCGCGAGATGGAGGCGACGCCCCTTTCCGGCCAGTGCAACCACGGGCGGCCCACCTACGTTGAACTGTCCCTGCATGACATCGAACGGCTGTTCGGCCGCCGATGATCACCTTGTTCGGCCAGACCTATGCCTGGAACGACCCCGAGGCGCTGGTCCTCGGGGGTCTCGTCACCGTGCTCCTCGGCTTTCTTGTCCTGATCCTGCGCAGTGTCAGCCGCTCGGCCACTGCCGCCGAGCCCCTGATGCGCGAAATCGGCTGGCTTTCCAGTCGCTTGCAGCAGTTGGGCGACGGACAGGAACGGCTGGCCGGGGGGCTGCATCATGTGTCCGAGGCGCAGGCGCTCAGCCAGACCGCGATGCTGCAGGTGATGGAACAGCGGCTGGCCGAAGTGCAGCGCCAGATGACCGAGGCGCTGCATGGCACCTCCACCCGCACCGCCCGCAGTCTGGGCGAGTTGCAGCAGCGGCTGGAAACCATCGACAAGGCGCAGGCGAACATCGAAAAGCTGTCGGGCAACGTGCTGTCGCTGCAGGACATCCTGTCGAACAAGCAGACGCGCGGGGCGTTCGGCGAAATCCAGTTGCATGACATCGTGCAGAAGGCCCTGCCCGCCGATGCCTACACGATGCAGGCGACCCTATCGAACGGCAAGCGCGCCGACTGCCTGATCCACCTGCCGAACCCCCCCGGCCCCATCGTCATCGACGCCAAGTTTCCGCTGGAGGCCTATGAGGCGATCCGCCGCGCCGACACCCCCCGGCTGGTGCAAGAAGCGGCGCAGGCGATGCGCACCGCCGTCCGCGCCCATATCCGCGCCATTGCGGAAAGATACATCCTCGAAGGCGAAACCGCCGACGGCGCGCTGATGTTCCTGCCGTCCGAAGCCGTCTATGCCGAGTTGCACGCGAACTTCCCCGACCTTGTCCGCGAGGGCTTTGCCGTGAAGGTCTGGATCGTGTCGCCCACCACCTGCATGGCGACGCTGAACACGATGCGCGCGGTCCTGAAGGACGCCCGCATGCGCGAACAGGCCGGCGCGATCCGCAAGGAACTGGCGCTGCTTTACGGCGATGTGGAACGGCTGGGTGTGCGCGTGGAAAGCCTGGACCGCCACTTCGGGCAAGCGGCGAAGGATATCGAGGACATCAAGATCTCGTCCGAAAAAGCCGGCAAGCGCGCCCGGCGGTTGGACAATTTCGACTTCGAGGAGCTGGCCCCGGACAATCCGGTCAAGGTGATCGGGGCGGCGGAATGATCCACCTCACCCCCGCCGACTACAGCCGCCAGCCCTGGAAGAACGGGCGAGGGCTTACGACCGAGCTTTGGCGGCTGGACCGCGATGGGCAGCTTCTGGTGCGGCTCTCGCGTGCGGCGGTGATGGAGGATGGGCCGTTCTCGATCTTTCCGGGGATCGAGCGGAACCTGACGGTCCTTTCTGGCCCGGGTTTCCGGCTGACCGGAGACGGGCTGGACCTGCGCTGCGAGCCGCTGGTCCCCGTGGCTTTCCCCGGCGATGTCCTGGTCACGGCGAGCGCGACAAACGGCCGACACAGCGAGGATTTCAACGTGATGACCGCGCGGACCCTGCCCTGTCCGCAGGTGCGCGTCGTGCGGGACGAGACAGTGGCTGAGGGCGGTCGTCTGGCGCTTTACGCCGTTGGCGCGTGCCGGATCGACGGCACCGATGTCGCGCCGGGCGACCTGGTTCTGAGCGAAGGCCCCGCGCGGCTGCAAGGCGATGGGGCTGTCATCGCGGTCCGCCTGCGCGGACTTGACTAGATCGGGATGATGTTTGCTGGAAGCATCATCCCGATCTCGATTGTTAATGGTCGCGTGAGTGACGCGGAAAACCGGATTCCAATTTTCGTCATCCCGCTTTCAGCCCTGACCACGCTTCGAGGGACCGGCGCTCAGATCCGGAGCAGCGGCTGCGCCAGGCGCGGGATCAGCCCCCGGAACCGCAGCGGTGCGTCCGTCGCCGCCAGACAGATGCAATCCTGCCCGGCCAGCGCGACCGGTGTGTGTTCCATCTCTTCGTCGGCAATCTCGATGTCGCCGCGATCGAACCGGTCATTTGCGTCGGCGAAGGCCCCTTGCAGGACCAGCGTCAGCTCCGTTCCCCGGTGGCCATGGTCTGGCACCGCGGTTCCCGCCGGTATGAACAGCAGCCGAGCCGAGGCATCCCTGGACGTGGGCAGGATCGCCTGCTTCACGCCGCCGCCAACACGCCGCCAGCGCACCGAGGCAAGATCGCCGCCGACATAATCGGCAAGCGGCGCCGGGAAGATCCCGACGGATCGCAGCGGCTCGGACCGGGTTGCCTGCGGCAGGCCATCGAGCCGCTCTAGCGCCTTGGCCAGCGCACCCTCGCCCAGCGCGATTTCGTCCGCCTCTTCCAGCAACGCGCCGCCCAGCGTGTCGAAGGCAGCCGCCCGCGCCCGGCAGTCGTCGCAAAGCGAGACATGCGTTGCCACGACCAGGCTGAAAGCCTCGGGGAGCGAGCCGGCCGCATAGGCGGCGAGAAGCTGGTCGGAAAGATGGTGCCGTATTGTCATGTCCGTCGTCGTCCTTCAGGTCATCTCGTGGCGCAGTTTGTCCAGCGCCAGTCGTATCCGCGATTTTATCGTCCCAAGCGGCAGGCCGGTCTCGGCGGCAATCTCGCTGTGGGAAAGCTCGCCGTAGAAGGCGCGCTCGATCAATGTCCTCTGTGGACCGGGCAGGGTGGACAGCGCTCGCCCCAGCCGCTCCGTCTCTTGCTGGGCCTCCATGACCTCGGCCTGATCCGGCTCTGGCGCTGGTCCCCAGTCCAGTTCTTCCGGCTCGGCCCGGCGCGCTTTCCTCAACGCGTCGATCCTCCGGTTGCGGGCGATGGTGTAGACCCAGGTCGCCACGCTTGCCCGCGCCGGATCGAACAGATGCGCCTTCTGCCAGAGCGTGGCCATCACGTCCTGGGCGCATTCCTCGGCCAGCGTCGCCCCGGCGCCAGACTTCATCAGGAACGCCTTCACCCGGGGGGCAAAGTGCCGGAAGAGCTGCGCAAACGCCGCCCGATCCTGATCGTCGCGCACCTTCAGCAGAAGGGCTGCCCAATCGGTCTCGTCCACTGCCTTCGCCAACGACCCTTCCCTCAACCGGCGCACATTGAAACCGCCAGGCGCAGCCACAGGGGGCGGGCGTCCGACAAGGTCCGTCATGGCGTCTTTGGTGGCGTCAAGCATCTTATCGAGTTTTACGCAAGCAGGATCAGTTTGGATCACCTGACCGGCGCAGCGGTGCAGCGGTGCAGCGGTGCAACAGGTCAAGGACACCTGTCACCTTTATGTGACGAGAGACGGTCGGCCCGGATGTTAGGCTGGTCCGACAGGTTTCTTTCCGCCACCTTGGCCCGAAGCTGGCCGCAGAGAGGGGAACGCCGCGCTGATCCGAACAGGCCCGCGGCGCGTAAGACTGCAAACACGGGAAGGAAACTGCCGAAAATGCCGTTCGAACATCTGGGACAAGCCCCGCGCCGCATCGCTGTTGTCGGGGGGGGCATTTCTGGCATGGCGGCGGCGCATCTTCTGGGCGAACGGAACCGGGTGGTTCTTTACGAAGCCGAGCCGCGCCTCGGCGGCCATTCCCGGACGGTGATCGCGGGCAGGCGGAAGGACCAGCCGGTCGACACCGGCTTCATCGTGTTCAATCGGGTGAACTACCCGCGCCTCGTGCGGCTGTTCGACAGGCTCGGGGTGCCGACGGCACCCAGCACCATGTCCTTCGGGGCCTCGATCCGGGGCGGGGCGCTGGAATACGGGCTTGCCTCGGTGGACACGATCTTCGCCCAGCGCAGGAACGCCTTTTCCCCGCGCTTCCTGCAGATGCTGACCGACATCCTGCATTTCAACCGCAACGCCGAGGCGATGGCAAGCGATCCCGCGATGACCATCGGCGAGCTTCTCGGCCGCCTGCGCACCGGCCGCTGGTTCCGTGACCACTACATCACGCCGTTCTCTGGCGCGATCTGGTCGACGCCGACCACCGGCATCCTCGACTTTCCGGCGCAGGCCCTGGTGCGGTTCTTCCGCAACCATGCGCTGATGGATTACGACGGCCAGCACCAGTGGTACACGGTCAAGGGCGGCTCGATCGAATATGTCCGCCGCCTGCAGGCCGCCATGACGGCGCAAGGCGTGGACATCCGCACCGGCACGCCCGTCGCCTCGGTCCGCCGAGAGGCCGGGTCGGTCTTCATCCGGGCGGTCGGCGCAGAGCCGGAACTGTTCGATGACGTGGTCTTCGCCACCCATTCCGACATCTCCCTGCGCCTCTTGGCCGACGGAACGCCGGCCGAGACACAGGCCCTTGCCGCGATCCGGTTTCAGCCCAACGAGGCGGTCCTGCATGCCGACCCCACGCTGATGCCCCGGTCCCGCAAGGTCTGGTCCTCCTGGTCCTACGTCGAGCCGAAGTCCGGCCCCGGCGACCGCATCGATCTGACCTACTGGATGAACTCGCTGCAACCGATCCCAGAGGACGATCCGCTGTTCGTGACCCTGAACACGACCCGCCCGATCCGGGACCATCTGATCCATGACGTGACGACCTTCCACCACCCGGTCTTCGACGTCGCCGCATTCGCCGCGCAGGACCGCCTGCGGCTGATGAACGGCAGCCGAAACACCTGGTTCTGCGGGGCCTGGATGCGGAACGGCTTTCACGAGGACGGCTTTGCGTCGGCGGTGGATGTGGTGCAGGCAATGGCCGAACGCCAGAGCCTGCGCCTGGTCGCGTGATGCAGGTCCAGCGGATCCCGGCGGAAACCTTCCACGGTCGCAAGGGCCCGGTGCAGAATGCCTTCTGCTATTCTGTGGATTACCTCCTGCTCGACCCCGCGAGGGCGAACGGGCCGGCGCTGTTCTCGCGCAATCGCGGGAACCTGATGTCGCTGCAGGACACCGACCACGGCGGCACCCCCGGACAGGGAACCGGGGCGGACTGGGCGCGGGCGGTGCTGTCCCGGCACGGCCTGCCTGCCGACCGCCTGCTTCTGCTCGCGCAGCCCCGCCTTCTGGGCCATGTCTTCAACCCGGTCGCCTTCTGGCTGTCCTACGACCACGTCGGCCACCTGCGCGCGGTCATCGCCGAGGTCACCAACACCTACGGCGACCGTCATTCCTATCTTTGCCACCGCGAGGACCGAGCGCCGATCCTGCGCGAGGACACGATCAAGGCGCAGAAGATCCTCCACGTCTCGCCGTTCCAGCCCGTTGCCGGAACCTACACCTTCCGCTTCGACATCCGCCCCGACCGGATCGGCATCTGGATCGACTACACCACGCCGGGCGGCGGCCTTTTCACCAACCTGATCGGCCCGCGCCTGCCCCTGACCAACGCCGGAATCATCGCCTCGGCCCTTCGCCGTCCGTTCGGCTCGCGCCGTGTCCTGGCGCTGATCCACTGGCAGGCGCTGAGGCTGTGGTGGAAGAAGGTCAAGTTCCACAACCGCCCGACGCCCCCTGCCGAAGACGTCACCCGATGACGCCCGCCCGCTGGGAAAGCGACATCGCGCCGTTCGTGTCGCCGAAGATCCCCACCAGAGGCACGTCCGAGCCGGTTGCGCGCCCTTCGCGCGCAGAGGCGAGACAGAAGGCGTGCGCGGAACGCGCTCCAGACAACAGCCGCCGATGACCCCCCGTCTGCCCGCCTGGTCGCTGTTCGCCGCGCTGATCGCCATGGCGGGCCTGCCGATCTATATCCACGCGCCGAAATTTTATGTCGACCAATACGGCACGCCGCTTGCCGCGATGGGCTTCACCCTTGCCGCGCTTCGGTTGATCGACGTGGTGCAGGATCCCCTGCTTGGCTGGCTTGCCGAGTCGACCCGCCCCCGTCGCCGCGCCACCATCGCGGTCGCCACCGCCCTGATGGCCGCGGCGATGGCCGCGCTGTTCGCCGTCCCTCCACCCACCGCGCCGCTTATCTGGTTCGCGCTCTCGCTGATTGTCCTCTTCTCGGCCTTCTCCTTCCTCACCATCTGCTTTTATGCCGAGGGCGTGACCAAGGCCTCGACCCTTGGCGCGCAGGGTCATATCCGCCTGGCGGGCTGGCGCGAGGGCGGATCGCTTCTCGGCGTCAGCCTTGCCGCCACCGCCCCGGTCGCCCTGGCCAGTTTCACCGCCCACCCCCTTGCCGCCTTCGCCATGGTCTTTGCCGCCGTCGCGCTGGTCGCCACCCTTGCCATGCGCCGCGAATGGCTGGGCACCGCTGCCGCGCCCACGCCGAACCCGGTCGACCTTTTTCGCCCGGTTCTCGCCGATCCGCTGTCGCGCCGCCTGCTGGTGATCGCGCTTTTGAACGCAGCCCCTGTGGCGGTCACCTCAACCCTGTTCCTGTTCTTCGTCGAAAGCCGCCTTGCGGCCCCCGGCTGGGAAGGCCCGCTCCTGCTGCTCTTCTTTCTCGCCGCCGCGCTGTCCACCCCGATCTGGAGCCACCTCGCGCGGCGGCATTCCCCGCGCGCCGTCCTCCTGGCCGCGATGAGCCTGGCCATCGCGGCCTTTCTCTGGACGCTGGCGCTTGGTCCCGGGGATCTGATCGCCTTCGCCCTGATCTGCGCGGCATCGGGTGCGGCCCTTGGTGCCGACCTCACCCTTCTTCCGGCGATCTTCGCGCAGCGCCTTGCCCAGACCGGGACGTCCGAAGCGGCCGCTTTCGGCCTATGGTCCTTTGTGTCGAAACTGTCGCTTGCTTTGGCCGCCCTGACGATCCTGCCCGCACTGGACGCGGCGGGCTTCCGCCCCGGCGCGACAAACAGTTCCGCCGCCCTGCTGACCCTGACACTGATCTATGCCGGGCTTCCCTGCGTATTGAAGATATCAGCCATTGCACTTCTTGCCCGGACCAGCCTGCCCATGCCTGTCAAGGATACCGTCCGATGACCCCGATCCTCGCCGCACTGCTTGGCGCTTTGACCGTCCTTGGCGTGATTGCGCTTCGCGCGCGTTTTGCCTCGTTCACGGCGCAGCGGCCCGCGGACTACGCCAGCGGTCCGGCCTTCGACCTTCGCCGGCATCTGAACGGTCCGCTCGCCTGCGACGGGGTGATCTTCGGGCCGACGGGCCGGGTGACCTCGCGTTTTGTCGCGGACATGGAGGGGCGCTGGGAAGGCTCGACCGGAACGCTTTCCGAGGAGTTCCGCTATGACAGCGGCAGCATCCAGCACCGGGCCTGGACGCTGGCCTTGGGCGAAGGCGGCCGGATCATTGCCACCGCGCCCGACGTGGTCGGTCAGGGCGAGGGCCGGGTTGCCGGGTCCGGCGTGATGCTGCGCTACCGCATCCGCCTGACGCCCGAGGCCGGGGGGCATGTGCTCGACGTCGTCGACTGGATGTATCTGATGGAGAACGGCACGATCATGAACCGGTCGCAGTTCCGCAAGTTCGGGATCAAGGTGGCCGAGCTGGTCGCCACCATGCGCCCGGTCGAGAAACCTGCGACCCTGGCGCTTGCCGCCGAATGAGAGAGTTCCGGGGCAGGCGCTACTGGCTGGTCGGTGCGTCTGAAGGCCTGGGGCTCGCGCTTGCCCGACTTCTTTCCGAAGCTGGTGCAGAGGTCATCCTCTCTGCCCGCAGCGAAGTCACCCTGAAGACCGCCGCGGCAAGCCTGCCCGGACCGGCCACGATCCTGCCCGTCGATGTGGGCTCCACGGACAGCGTCAGTGCCGCCGCCGCGCAACTCCCCGACCTTGACGGGATGGTGTTCCTGGCGGGGGTCTACTGGCCGATGCGGGCCCAAGGTTGGGACGCGAAGGCTGCCGAAGCGATGGCCGACATCAACTTCACCGGCTGCATCCGCGCGGTGGGGGCGGCCCTTCCCGGCATGGTCGCCAAAGGCCGGGGACATGTGGTGATCACCGGATCGCTGTCGGGCTTTCGCGGCCTGCCCGGGGCCATCGGCTATGCCGCGTCCAAGGCCGGGACGATGGTGCTGGCGGAATCGCTTTACGCCGACCTGCGCAAGTCCGGGATCGCCGTGCAACTGGCCAACCCCGGCTTCATCCGCACCAGGCTGACCGCAAAGAACGACTTCGCCATGCCCTTCATCATGGAACCCGAACGGGCGGCGCAGATCATGTTCCGCCACATGCAGTCGGGCCGGTTCAAGGTCAGCTTTCCCACCGTTTTCAGCTGGCTTTTCCGGGGCGGGCAGTTCCTGCCCGACTGGCTGTATTACCGGATGTTCCCGCCGAGGGGCTGATCCCGCAGCCGCCGTGCGGCCAGCCAACTGGCCAGCGCCATCATCCCCGCCGTGGCAAGGCACAGGGGCAGCCCGCCGATCTGATAGCTGAGGCCCGACAGCAGCGTCCCGATCAGCCGTCCCGCCGCATTGGCCATGTAGTAGAACCCGACATCCCGCGTGATGCGTTCCGCCGATCCGAAGGCGAGGATCAGGTAGGAATGGATCGAGGAGCTGATCGCGAAGACAAATCCGAAAAGCAAGAGACCGCCGATCAGCGTTGCAGTCAGCCAGGGGGCGGGTTCCGCGGCGGCCCAGGCCGCCCCGGCCAGCAGGAACGGGATCGGCACCAGATAGCCCGCCCAGCGGATCGCCTTTCGCACGGTATCGGCCTCGGCCTGGCCCTTCGCCCCCAGCAGGCGCGGGGCAAAGGCCTGCACCGCGCCATAGGCGATGATCCAAAGCGCCAGAAAGCCGCCGATCAGAAAGAACGCCTCGCGGCGGCCTTCGGGGGTGCCATCGGACAGGACCGCCTGGAAATAGACCGGGAGGCCGACCACGAACCAGACATCCCGCGCGCCGAACAGGAACATCCGCGCCAGCGAAAGCCGGTTGACGCGCGGGTCGTTCGACCGCCATCCGGCCCGGGCCTCCTCTGCCTTCATCCGCCCGGGCAGGCCCGCAGGCAAGAACCGGACCACGGCCAACAGGATGACCGCCAATACCCCCGCCATGCCCCAGACCGCCGCCTCGAACCCCGCCAGCGCCAGCAGGGCCGCGCCCAGAAAGAACCCGAGCCCCTTGACCGCGTTCTTCGATCCGGTCAATGCCGCGACCCAGCGGAAGAGGCCGCCCGCCTCGGTCGGAGCCAACAGCTTCACCGCAGATTTCGACGACATCTTCGCCAGATCCTTCGCGACCCCCGACACCCCCTGCACCGCCATAACGAAGGCGACCGAGGCGGCAACTCCCCACCCTGGGTCCAGTTGCGCCAGCGCCGCCAGGGCTGCGATCTGCAGCGCCAGCCCGCCATACAGCGTCGCCGCGAGGCCGAACCGTGCCGCAAGCCATCCGGCGGCAAGATTGGTCACGATCCCCGCCAGTTCATACAGCAGGAACAGCCAGGCCAGCTGGATCGGCGAAAATCCCAGGCTGTTGAACTGCAGCAGCACCAGCATCCGCAAGGCGCCGTCCGACAGCATGAAGGCCCAGTAGGCCGCCGTCACCGCCGCGTAGGCGCGCAGGGGGTTCGGCACGCTCACAGCGACGCCGCCACCATCCGCGCGATATCGGCCAGCCGACAGGCATAGCCCCACTCGTTGTCATACCAGGCATAGATCTTCACCTGCGTGTCGTTGATCACCATGGTCGGTAATCTCCCCATTTCTAACGGGGTGCATTCGTAGAATTCACGCGGCCATTTTCAGTTTCTGTGCGGGTGTGATGCCGCCTATGCCCATG